>OIYV01000227.1_pt1 | contig 36994 bp, 38 predicted proteins | sample 1588251 | NCBI WGS metagenome assembly OIYV01 (sample SAMN03283282) | human gut metagenome | biome: human-associated habitat; material: feces | host: Homo sapiens | place: Peru | collected 2012
ATTTAATCTATTTAAATTAATATTATTATTCATGAAGGGTTCCTCCTCTCTTTACCTTACTAGTTAAGTTTATCATAAAATAATGCTATTTTCAATATCCTTATTGATATTTTTCATAAAATTTGATACAATGTATATGGAAAGAGAAATTACTCATAATAAAAATGAGTAACGCCTTATTGTCAAAAGGTGTTCTCTCCATTAGTGTTAATGAAGCACCCCCTAAAGGGTGCTCTTTTTTTATTATATATTACACCCCACTCATTTTAGAAGAGACGTAATTATAATATTTATTTTAAATCATTACTACAAAATGGATATGGACATAAGTCCTCTACTGTATAAGTTTCTTTTTCACCATCATTACTATATAGTATTATTTCAGCATCTCTACTAAAGAACTCACTAATAGTTTGTCTGCATAAAAAACATGATGATGATATTTTAGGACTATCACACATAACATATAATTTACTAAAATCACCTTTTTTATAACCACTTGCAATAGCAGTACAAATAGCTACTCTTTCAGCACAGATAGTGGCTCCATAAGAAGCGTTTTCTACATTTACTCCACCAAAACTTTTTCCATCTTTCATTAAGCAAATACTTGCTACTTTAAATCCTGAATAAGGACTATAACTATTTTTTAGTAATCTTTTTAAACTTTCTTCCATTATATACCTCCTAGTAAATTAATTATTTTAGGCATAAAAATTATTATTCCTACGATTAGTGATACAATAGCCATCAGAAAAACAGCAAAGGCCATAATATCTTTTACTTCTCCTGCTAATTTATTGTATTCTGGACTTACTAAATCAACTAATCTTTCAATAGCGGTATTTATTATTTCAGTTACTAATACCAATCCTATAACAATAATTATTATTATAAATTCTGTTTTATTTATTTTTAATAAATATGATAAGAATAAGGCTATTATTCCAATGAATATTTCTCTTTTAAAATTATCTTCATTGATATTTATAAACTTAAAGCCATTTAGACAATCTTTTACACTACTACTAAATGTTCTCTTTTTCTTTTCTCTTGATAGCATAGTGTCCTCCTGATATTATCTATTTATTCCATATTCTTTTAGTAATTCTTCCTGAATACCAAACATTTCTTTTTCTTCATCTTCAGTCATATGATCATAACCTAATAGATGTAATACTCCATGAGTAGCTAAAAAGCATACCTCTCTTTCTCTAGAGTGATTGTACTCAATAGCTTGGTCATAAGCAACATCAATAGCTATATAGATATCTCCTAGTAAACGAAAATCTTCATAAACTATATCTGGATTATCTTCTAGAGCAAATGATATAACATCAGTTACTCTATCTACCTTACGATATTCTTTATTTATTTCATGAATTCTTTCATTATCTACAAATATTATATTAAATATAGCAGTAGGTATTTCTAATTTTTCTACGACAAACTTCATATATTCTTGTAATTTATCTATTTCTTTTATTTCTTTATTACTTTCATTAAATATTTCAAACATATTATCCCCCTATCAAATTAAATATATTTATGTTAAATGAATATATCATAGCTAATACTAGTATAATTATTATTAATATATCTAATACTGTATCATTTTTTAATACTTTTACTTTATTTCTAATAGCATCTATTCCAATATAAATTAAGAATCCTATAATACCACCTAATAAATTTAATATGATATCATCTATATCAAATACTCTTCCAATATAATATTGAACTGTTTCTATAGTACCTGATGCTATTATAGTAAGAATAGTTATTACTCCAAGTTTTCTATTTTTTAATAAGTATGATGATAGAAATCCAAATGGTATAAATAATATTATATTACCAAGAACATTTTTTATAAACTTATTTGATCCAATACTATATCTAAATATCTCTTTAAAAGGTATAAAATTAGATTCTCCATAGTTTATATCTTGAAATGTTACTACATGGAATAAACATAATATATATATTACTGCTAGTAAATATATTATTTCTTTATGTAAAAGAAACTTTTTATGTTTAGTCATTAGATATGTTATTCTTAAACTTGATATTATTACCGTTATTATTATTAACATAGGCCAAACATCTGGTAATACTTCCATCATTGCCTCTTTTATCACAATACCATCTCCTCTTCTTACTACATATTAATTATATCTTTTTTTTAGTCTTTTTACAATATATTTTTATTTATTTTCTCTTAAAGTATTCAATAGATTTTTTTAACTTATTGATAAATAATTTTGATATTTATAGTTACCAATGATATATGAATGTAAGAAAAAGAGAAGGATGGATACCTTCCCTATGTTTTTGTAATTATTTATCTAAATCATATTTATCTAAATCATCCGCTATTTCAAGTTGGGATTTTATTATATTTTTTACTCTATTTTTATATACAGTAATATTCTTTTTTAATAACATGGCTTCATGTTCTGTCTTTTCAGCATTTAATAATGCTTCATGTACTATAGCATTGGCATTATTACGCGCAGCCTCTACTATCATGTTAGCTTCTTCTCTAGCTAGGCTTTTAATTCTATCAGATGTTTCTCTAGCGGCCATTATTGCTTCAGTTACTTTTATTTCACTTACTTTCTCTTCTTTTAATTTATCTTCTAATGAAGAGATTTTTGCCTGTAACATAGCATTTTCATTATTTAATTTTTCTAATCTTTTGATAACAATATCAATAAATCTATTTACTTCTTCAATATTGTAGCCTTCATTAACTACATTAAATCTCTTCATAAAAGTCACCTACTTATCTACCATTCTAAATCTGGATCACTTTTCTTTTTTCCTTTTTCATCTTCTTCAGTGATTGAACCTTCTACATTTACATTTTTAGGAGTACATAAAAATATTCCTCCGCCTATTTTTTGAAGATCTCCTCCAATCGCATAAACGGTTCCACTTAAAAAATCTACTATTCTTTTAGCTTGATCGGGAGTTACTCTTTTCATGTTTACTACAACGGTGTTTCTTTTCTTAAGATGATCTGCTATTTGTTGGCTTTCAGAATATGCTCTTGGTTCTAATAAAATCATCTTTCCACTACCACTTGGAATAGTTACTTTTTCTGCATCGTAGTATTCGTCTTCACTTACTTCATCCATAACTTCTTCAGTTACAAATTTTTTTAATTTATTTAGTGCCATAAACGACCCTCCTATTCTCTATAATTTTATCATATTTTTTTATAAAAAACAATAACTTTTTTTATTTATTACAATTTATTCCATTAACTTTATAAGAAAATGTCTTACTATCACAATTATATATCACTGTAACAGTACCATTTACTTGTTCTTTTGTTATTGGATTTGTTACTGGTCCAGTTATTTTTCCAGCATCTATTAGTGTTTGAAAAGTAATTGTTTTAACCACATTGCAATCAAAACCTAATTCATATTTATTTTCATTTACATACATTTTAGTAGAACTTATAATATTATCTTTTAACTTTTCGCACATACTAACATTATTTTTATCAACAAATAACATTACATTTGGTATTAATATTAATGATAATATTGCTATTATTACAATTACTAATATTACTTCTATTAAAGTAAACCCTCTTCTATTCACAGGTATTACCACCTTCACTACCATGACATCTTATCTCAATAAGATTACCTGTACAATTTATTTCATCAGTATTATATTCTTTATTTTTATATAAATATTGGATACAATTATTATTAAATGTATATTTACCTGTATATGGTGCTTTATATGGATATGTTATTGTTTGGTTAATTGGTAATGTTATATTAAAATAATATTTATTTTCAATATCACTAGCAATTGTATCTAGTCTACTCTTTTTAGTTCCTAATAATGTTAGATAAGAACCTGTTAATAATACAAATAATATAAGTAATCCATATAATACACTAGTTATGGCAAAACCTCGATTATTTAGTTTCATAATTCCTCCTAGTAAGTTATTATTTTTTTATCAGTAGTAATTAATTTATCTTTGTCTTTTTCTTTAACTACAATAGTATCTGGATTTCCATCTGATATATATTTAGTTGTTTTTAATATACTATTAAATACCATATCAATATCAAATTCTTTACCATTATTATCATAAGCACGGCATCTTTTTAGGAATGTTTTATCAAAATCTTTATTAAAGCATGATACTTCTGGTTCCCATCCTACTCTTAAAGCAGCTTCTGTTTCATATGTTTTATTGTTATAAGTACTAGATAATACATATTTAAAATTATCATGACTTTTTACATAAGGACTTCCAAATGGTAATGCTATTATTTTGACATACTTTCCTGGTATTACTTTTTCTAATTCATCATATACATAAGCTATTTCTTTTTGGACTCTATCACTACTTGATTTTTTGATATCTAGATGAGTTTGAGTATGATTTCCAATATCATAACCATTTTCTACCATCCATTTTAATATTTTATCATTATATTCACTTTGATTAAAGATACCACCATTTACAAAGAAAGTAGCAGTTACATTAACATCTTTGTGTTCTTTTTTAAATTCTTCTAATATACCTACAGCACTATTTTTATCAATAATAATATTACCATTATCATCTAGTCCTGTTACTCTTATATTATCTTCATTTCCATCATCAAAAGTGAGGATTATTGGACTTTTCCCATAACCAGCGGTTACTTTTCCATTTATATAGTCTTCTAGTCTTATCATTTCATAACCATTTTCGTAATAGAACTCTAAATCTTTTTTAAAAGCTTCTGGTGTTCTATTATAGCCATCTTTATCTACATTTCCTCCTACTGTTCCAGTACTATTTTTAGTTTTCTCTCTAATTCCATGATACATCATAATAGGTACTCTACCTAATTCATTTATACCATCACTAGCTAATTTTTCTTTATCTAATTTTCCTAATGATACTTCTATTGTTAGTTCGGTAATATCTTTTAAACTATCACCTTCTTTAATACTTTGACTAATTATTTTATCTTTTTCAATAGTATCACTATAATCATAATTGATATTTATTTTAATATTTTTATCTTTAGCAAAAGTATTTGCTTCTTCTAGTGTGTTTAGTTTTATCATAGTATTTTTATCTTCTTTTATAATATCTTTATCTTTTTTATTTAATAAGTAGTATATTCCTACTCCTACTATAAGTAAAAGTACTAATACAATTATAATTAATATTAATTTATTACTTTTCTTTCTTCTCATTTTTTATTCTCCTTTACAATTTAATTATAATACATTTTTGTTATTTTGAAAATAGGAAAACTATAATTTTATGTAAATTAAAAAGCAACCTTGTTAAGTTGCCTTCTATATTATTAACTACTTAGATTGGTAGTTAGATCCACTAATTTGGTTTTGTCCTAATCTTACTAATCTTTTAGTAATTTCTCCACCAACTGATCCATTAGCTCTTGATGTTGTATCTGGTCCTAAATTAACACCAAACTCGTTAGCTATTTCATATTTCATTTTTTCGATAGCTTGTTTAGCTCCAGGTACTAACATTTTGCTATTTGTATTGTTACTCATTTCGTTTCACCTCCTACACTAATAGGGTGTGAAATATTATTAATTTAATACATATATTTTAATGGTAATTTTTTCTAAATATCAAACTTGTTGTTATTTCTTTTAATTTCAATTATTTCTCTTTCGTTTACTGCTTTATCTATTAAGGTATTATAATCAAAACTATTTTCATATTCAATAGCTTTATTGATATTAGGATTAATTACTGGATGTTTTGGTAAAAAGATGGTACAGCAATCTTCATAAGGTAAAATTGATGTTTCATATGTACCAATCTTTCTAGATATATCTATTATTTCTAGTTTATCCAAACATGCTACTGGTCTTATTACTGGTACATTAGTTACACTATTAATAACCGACATGCTCGTTAATGTTTGACTTGCTACTTGACCAACACTTTCACCATTTATTAAACATAAACATGAAGTTTTTTCCATGATTTTTTCACTTATTCGATACATCATTCTACGCATTATGGTTATCATATATGTAGGGTCAATATTTTTATATATTGCCTCTTGTATGTCTGTAAACTTCACCACATTTAACGTTATACTCGCATCATATTTTGTAAGTTCTTCCACTAGTTTTTTGACTTTATTTTTAGCCATTATACTAGTATGTGGAGGCGATTCAAAATAAACACATTCTATCTTGATTCCCCTTTTCATTGCAAGATAACCTGCAACTGGGGAATCAATTCCTCCTGATAACATAAGTAATCCTTTACCTGCTACTGAAACAGGGTATCCACCAGAAGCTTTGACTTCTTTATGATATATATAAGTATAATCTTTTCTTATTTCTATATGTAATAAGTAATCAGGATTATGAACATCTACTTTTTTTCCTTCAATATTTTTTAATACTAATGAGCCTATTCTTCTAGAAAAGTCCATACTATTTATAGGAAAAGATTTATCTGCTCTATTTGTTTCTACTTTAAAGGTAGTAAAATCTATTGTTTTAACTACTTCTAGTACTGTAGCTTCTATTTCCTCAATATTAGTATTAACACGAGTAGCTACTACTATACTATGAATACCAAAAATATTTTTAAGTATATCTACTATTTCATCAATATTTTCTGTTGTTTCAATATACATTCTATCTCTTGTTTTTATTATATTTACTTTATAATCTACTAATGCTTTTTTTATATTATTATAAAGAATATTAATAAATACTTTACGATTGTCTTTTTTAGTTGTTAATTCACCATATTTTATTAAAATTATTTTCATCAAAACCACCTTACTAATCAATTTTTACACAATTTGTACCAGTACTACAACTACTATCACAAGTTGTTCTTTCTTGGAAGGTATAGGTACCATTATTATTTTTTTGTACAAAGCCACAGATAGTTCTCTTTTCATAGAAAGGATCTTTAGCTTCCACTGCTGTTAAATATTTACTATCTATTAATGTCTTGATAGTAATACTATTACTAGTACAACTATTTCTATGACTATCACAGTATAATTCTGCTGCTGTTTCAACAATTTTTATTACTTGTTGTTTTTGTTTATCTTTACTTCTTTCTATTGAAGAAGTTACACTTGGTATGGCAATTGCCATTATAACTATTAGTATTACTATAACTACTAATAATTCTATTAAGGTAAACCCCTTTTTATTTAATTTTTTCATTCATATCACCTATTCATAGTATAAAGTATTTTTGTTTTTATATCAATAGTTTTTATAATATTTAGTTCTATTTTACTTTTTCTTTTAATTTACTTAATATATTTATTGCTTCAATTGGTGTAATATTTAATATATCTATTTTTTTTAATTCTTCTTCAACTACACTCTTCTTTTCTTCAAAGTTAAGTGGTAAGGCTATTTGAACAGAAGATGTTTTTTTATTTTCTTTTGTTTCATATTCTTTTAAAATAATATTAGCTCTATCAATTACTTCTTTTGGTAGACCCGCTAGTGTGGCTACATTAATACCATAACTTTTATCAACTGAACCATCTTTTACTTTATGTAAAAATGTAATATTACCATTTTCTTCAATAGCGGATACATGTTTATTTTTTAAATTTGGCAATGTCTTTTCCATTTCAGTAAGTTCATGATAGTGGGTTGAGAATAGTGTTTTACATTTTATATTATTAGCAATATATTCTAGAATAGCTTCTGCTAAACTCATTCCATCATAAGTAGCGGTTCCTCTACCTAATTCATCAAACAAAATCAAACTTTTACTTGTAGCATTCTTAATAGCACGAGAAGCCTCCATCATTTCTACCATGAAGGTAGACTCACCACTTACTAAATCATCAGAGGCTCCAATTCTAGTAAATATTTTATCAAATACTGGTAAACTTGCTTCTTCAGCAGGTACAAAACAACCTATTTGTGCCATAATAGCAATAATACCAAGTTGTCGCATATAAGTACTCTTACCTGCCATGTTAGGACCTGTTATAAGTATAATATCTGTATTATTATCCATAATTATATCATTAGGTACATATTCAGCATCTTTTAAAACATTTTCAACAACTGGATGTCTAGAAGATATTATTTTAATTTCATTAGTACTATTTAATATTGGTCTTACATAACCATACTTTTCACTGACATAAGCAAAAGAACTTAATACATCTATTTCACTAATTACCTTAGCATTATTTTGTAATATACCAATATATTCTTTACATTTATCTCTTATTTCAACAAATAAATTATATTCTAAATTGATTATTTTATCTTCTGATGATAAAATTATATCTTCTTTTTCTTTTAATATTGGATTAATAAATCTCTCACAATTAGCAAGTGTTTGCTTTCTAGTATATCCCATATTATCAGTAATCATTGATAGGTAGGAATTACTTACTTCAATATAATAACCAAATACTTTATTAAAGCCTACTTTTAAGCCTTTTATGCCTGTTCTTTCTTTTTCTTCTCTTTCAAAATTACTTATAAAGTCTTTACCACCCTTACTTAAACTTTTAAGTTCATCTAATTCACTAGAATATCCTTCTTTAATAAGAAAGCCATCTTTTAATCCATTAGGGGCATCTTCATTTATTGCTCTTTCCAATAATTCATACAATTCATTTAATGGTCTTATCTCATCATAGTAATTTATTTTTTCTAATTTTTCTTTAATACTAGGTAATACCTTTAGAGAGTTCTTTAATTGTAATAAATCTTTGGCATTAGCAGATCCAAATGATATTCTTCCACATAATCTCTCTAAATCATATACTTCATATAAATCCGAACGAAGTTCGTCCGCTAATATAAATTCTTCTAATAATTTGGATACTACATTATATCTTTCATTTATTTTTATTATATCAACAAGTGGATTTTCAATAAAGTATTTAAGTCTTCTACTTCCCATAGCGGTCTTTGTATTATCTAAAAGCCATAATAGTGAGTACATTCTTTCTTTAGTTCTTAAGCATTCTGTTAATTCTAAGTTTCTTTTAGTATGAATATCCATCATTAAAGAAGAATTATCCTTTTTTATTATTACTTTTTGAAAATGTGATAAATTTCTCTTTTGCACTTCACTTAAATAATATAATAGTAATTGTATTGATTTGATTATTCTATCATCTTCAATATTTTCATAAACTTCAAGATATTTATCAGTAAGATAATACTCCTCTATTGTTACTGGTATTTTTTGAGTCTTTATTTTTGAGATAAGTGCTTTATCCATTTCATTATTTGTTATTATTTCTTTTATTTCTAAAGATAATAATTTATATAAAACATCAGAAGCACTATTTATTAGTACTGAATACACTTCTCCTGTTGTTATATCAGAATAGGTAAGAGCATAACCATAACCAAAACTATATAAGCTACCTATATAATTATTTTCTTTTTCATCTAAGGAATTAGCATTAATAATAGTACCAGATGATATAACCTCAATTATATCTCTTTTTACTATTCCTTTAGTATTTTTTGGATCTTCTAATTGTTCACAAATAGCTACTTTAAAACCCTTTTTTATTAGTTTATCAATATATACTTCTGCTGCATGGTGTGGTATACCACACATTGGTACCTTTTCCTCTAAACCTGCAGATTTTCCAGTTAATGTTAATTCTAAAGCATGAGATACTACTTCAGCATCATCAAAAAACATTTCATAAAAGTCTCCTAATCGATACAAGATTATTGTATCTTCATATTTATCTTTTAATTCCACATAATGCTTCATCATAGGAGATAATTTACTTCTATCAACTTCACTTCTCTTCATTTTTACTACCTTCTTTGCCCTTATATTATAACATATTAGAGGTGTTCTTATCAATATTAAAATAGAAAAAAAGATTACTGAATTATCAATAATCTTTATTTACATTTTTTTAAGTAATCTACTGTTTCTTTAAAGGTATCTACTCTTACAATTTCTAAATCATAGTTATATTTGTTCTTAGTCATAATAGCTTCTTCATAATTACTACTTGGAACAAATACTATATCAACATTATTTTTAGCGGCTCCCATTATTTTATATTTAACACCATCTATTTCTCCTACTGTTCCATCAGCAGATATGGTCCCAGTTCCCGCTATTTTTCTTCCATTAATAATGTCTTCATCGGTTATAGCACTATATATAGTAAGTGTCAACATAAGACCTCCCGAAGCACCACTTTCACTATTTTTAAATTTTATATCTATTTTAGGATCTGTTTCATAATCATATTCAGTTACGATTATTACTCCCACTACTTTAGTATTATTTTCCATTAATATCTTACTAGATATTTCTTTTTCTTTATTATTTCTTAATACTTTAAAGGTAATAGTATCATTAACATTTTTACTATTTATTATTTTTCTTATATCCTCTACACCATCACATAAAGTATTATCTACTGATAAAATAATATCTCCTACTTCTAATCCGTTATTAGTAGTTTTGGCTATTACAATATTTCTTTTATCTTTAATACTGATATTTTTACCTGCTTCAGTATAGGCTACCATTGTAGCAATATCCAAAGAATTATTTCGCATGATTTTATTTCTTTCATTTATTTCCTTTACTGATTCATTGGATATTTGTCTTTCAGTATTGGTTTCAATATCATAACCCTTTAGTTTAGCCATTAATAGTGATGCTGGTGTTCCTTCATATTCACTTACATATAACATATTTATACTACCAGTCTTATTCTTATGATAGTTTTCCATTACTACTCTATCAGTTATATTTATTGTTCCTCCTGGTGCCATTATATAATATGGTAATTTGATATTAAAGAACAATACTATTAATATCATAAATATTATAAATGTATAATTTTCTTTTAAAATTTTTTTTATTTTCATATAATATCTATCTCCTTCTTTTTTCCTATGTTATATCATATATTTAATTATGAAAAAATATTCTAATTTAATTATTGTAATGATAACTTTTATTATACTTATATTAATTTTATTTAACAAGGAAATTGTATCTAATACCATTATTACTTCTTTTTATATTTGGTTCAACACTTTAGTTCCTTCAATGCTACCAATGTTTATTTTATCAGATATCTTAATAAATTATAATTTTATTTCTTTTATTCCTGATAAAATAACTAATATTATATCTAAAATATTCAATATAAGTAAAGAAGCTGTTTTAGTTTTATTTATTTCTTTAATTGCGGGCTTCCCATCAAATGGAACCGCTATTAAAACATCTTATGATTTGAAGTTAATAAGTAAAGAAGAAGCAAGTCATTTACTTTTATTTGCCCATTTTGCTAATCCTTTATTCATTCTCCAAACAATTGGAATATTCTATTTAAAAAATAATTCTTTTGGTATTATTATCCTTATTAGTCATGTTCTTTCTGCTTTTTTAATAGGAGTAATATTAAGAAATAAAAACCATCCTACTAAAAATAATTATATATCTAAAAATAATAAAAGTCAAAGTTTTACTACGATATTTTCCAGTAGTATTAAAAAAAGTATTAATACCCTTCTCATGGTATCTGGAACAGTTACTTCTTTTTTGATTATTAGTACTCTAATATGTCATATATTTGATTTGAATGTTTATTTAGAAACTTTTGTCAAGGGTACTCTTGAAATGACAATGGGATTATCTTCACTATCTAATCTTTTAATTTGTGATATTTATAAAGTAGTATTATCAACCGCTATTATATCTTTTGGTGGCTTATCTATACATCTTCAGGTTGCCTCCGTTATTGATGATATTCCATATACTAATTATTTAAAAGGAAGATTATTACATTTAGTAATATCTTCCTTGACATCTTTCTTAATATTTAAATTAATTTTCTAATTTTAATCATGTGCATAAAATCAGTATCATTTATATTCGATCTTAATACATCTTTATCCATTGGTAAATCAATGTCTAATAGCATATTTATATTTTCCATAAACTGTTTATATGAATAAAATAATTCATTAATACTTATTTTTTTATTTTCGTATATTTTTAATAATAGATTTCGATATGTTTCAATAAGAAAGAAATTAACATCAAACATATATCTAATAACTTTTTCATTTATTTTAGTATTACTACTATCCCTTTTATATAATATATAATCTGTCTTAAATAGAAAGTTCTTTATTCTTAGTAATGTATTTACATTAGTTAATAAATTGACTAAATTATATAAATCAGCATTGAAATATAATTTCTGCATATTATTTTTACCAACAATCATTTCAAGTAGTTTGGCCACAATCATTTCATATTGATAATAACTATCATTATCTACTTCAAATATATTTGAACATAAATATTCAGTATAGCCTTCATTAATAGCATTTCCTAATGTTGTTTTACTACTATTTTGAGAAAAGCCACAATAATACATATTATTTTTAGGATTACGAATACTACTAGAAAGGTGCAATAGTTCATGATAAAAATCAACACCACTTAATTCTTCTTGATATAGAAAAATTTTGTTCTTTGTTATATCGTAACTGGCATAAGTCCCATCGTGAATTGCACTATAGAATAATCCTATCAAAACACTTTTTTTTATTCTTACATTTTTAATATTATTAAAGAAGGCATTTAAATACTCTGTTTTGACATTCAAACTTAATATCCGATAAAAATCTTCAACCTGTTTACGATATTTTATATCTATATTAGTAAAATCTTCTTTTACAGGTTGTCTTACTAATATTGGAGTAGTATATATTTTTATATTATCTTTAACATCAAGACATATTTCTTTCATTAACATTCCTCCCCAAGGTATCAAGTATTATACAATATTACTAGCAATAATGCAAGAAAAAAATAAAGTCCCTATAAAATAAGGACTAATAATCAACTGGTGACCTGTATGGAATTCGAATCCATGAATGTTGCCTTGAGAGGGCAATGTGTTAAGCCACTTCACCAACAGGCCATAATAATAATGCCTTTTTAAAAGACATTATTATTTTATCATAGTTAATATTTTTTTTCAATAGTTTTTACTAAATTATTTAGCATAACCATTATCTCTTAACCAAGTAACTAATTCTTCAATGATATAAGATTTGTCTCCTGATGGAGCATTTCTATATTCATTAAATTTACTTGTAATATATGCAGTAGCAGTATCATCTAAAGCATTGATATTAGTATTTACTAAAACTTCATCTAATTTGTCGTTAGCGGATACAGTTCCAGTATAAACTTTGTAAACCATATTTCCAACATTTTGTACTTTTTCTAGTAATAACGCTGTTTTTCCAAATAATGTTTCTTCAGTTTTAGTATCATCTTTTGTTCCTATTTTAGTTGAAATAGCAGTAATATCTTCAGTTAATGAACTATGTTTAGCTTCAATTAAACCTGCTAAATTACTTTCTACAGTAGAAGCAACTCCACTTAAATTGCTTTCTACATTTGTCATAACTGTACTTAAGTTTTCCTCTATTTTACTTAAAGAAGTTTGAATTTCACTTGCTTTTGTTCCAATAGAACTAATAATTGAATTAGTATTAGTACTTAACTCTTCAGATAATGTACTTAATGAATTGTCTACATCATCAAATCTATTTCCCATTAGTGTTGATACTTCAGTAATTTTTGTAATTATTTCTTCTTTAACATTATTAGTGTTTGTGTTGATATTTGATCTTGCCGCTTCAATTGTTCCGTTAATGTTATTTCTTGTATCGTTAATATTTTTATTAATACTATCTACACCATTATTAGTGTTTGTATTAATATTTGCCCTTGCTGCTTCAATTGTATCATTAATATCATTTCTTGTATTATTAATATTATTATTCAAGTCATTTCTTGTATTATTAATATTATTGTTTAAATCATTTCTTGTATTATTAATATTATTATTTAAGTCATTTCTTGTATTATTAATATTATTATTTAAGTCATTTCTTGTATTGTTAATATTATTATTTAAGTCATTTCTTGTATTGTTAATATTATTATTTAAATCATTTCTTGTATTATTAATATTATTATTTAAATCATTTCTTGTATTATTAATATTATTATTTAAATCTTCTCTAGTGTTGTTGATATTATTATTAATATCTTCAGCTTTTTCTTCTACTGTTTTTTTAATTTGATTTTCAGCAATAACTATTCTATTATAAATATTATTATAATACTTTTCGCCATTATTTACTATAGTATTTAGTGTTTCATCTTTTTTAGATAAATCTTCAAGTATTGAATCAGTTAGACTTTTACTATTCTTTTTAATACTTAATGTAGTTGCCCCAACTTCATCTAATACTTCGTTAGTAGCATTTGGCATAAACTTAAATTGTCTAAATAGTAGTATACCAACTCCTACTAGTATAATAGCTACAATTACAGTAATTATTATAGCTAATGTCTTATTGTTTGTTTCTTTTTGTTTTGACTTCTCCATAAAACATACTCCTTCTATAATTTTATTTTTTTATAAGCATCATGATAGATTATTTTCAAATCTCCTAGGGTATCATTTAATGCTTTTAATGCTTTTTCTTCTCTTAATGTATCTAGATATTCTTCATATTTACTATCATCTAACTCTAATCTTTTGACAATATGAAAAGCATATTTAGTTTGAATTAAGCTCACATTATTGTTATCTAGTTTCACTATAGCCTCTTCTATTTCATCTAGTAATTCACCTTTTTTGTAATATACATAGTATGGTGGTTCCTTATCAACAGCATCTTCACTATATTTTCTTATTAATTCTTCAAAGTCATCTCCGTTGGTAGCTAAATTATATATTGTATCTGCTAATGTCTTTTTTTGATTAATTTCGGTATCTGATAAACTTTTTCTAGTAGTTATGTCAATAGTTGTAAGTATTATCTGTTCTATCTTATAGTACTCATTATTATAGTTTTCTAAAGCAATATTTACTTCTTCTTCAGTTAAATCATATCTCTTATCTTTACCATATAGTTTAGTAACTATTTTGTTATATAACCTATCTGTTTCAGCCATTTTATTATATGATTTTTCAGTAGTATTGTTCTTTTTTAATATTTTATTAAACTTATTTTTTCCACCTAATCTTTTAATAAAAGCCTCTTTTTCCTCTTTTATTATTTTATAATCTTCTCTATTAAGTTCAATATTATTATCACTTGCATACTTCTTAACAGCAGCACTTGTTTCAATTTCTTGTAGAGTTCTACTCTTTAAATGGTCAAAAACAGTTATGTTGTTTTCAGCATCATATATTACTTTTAGATTTTCTTTTGAGATATTGGTATTATTACCTCCAAAATAATTATATTTTACTGAATAGAAATATACCATAAAATCACTTCTTGTATAGTCTTCTCCATTAATAGTTATTACTTTTTTATTAAGTTTAGCATTATTTATCATAATAATACTTAATAGTATTAGTACTACTACTACTAAAGTAGTGATTACTATTTTGAATATTTTTTGATGTGATTTTACAAAAACTACAATATTTTTTAAGATGCTATTGTCTTTTAATTTACCCATTTTTCCTCTTTCTTTTTTTATTACTTTGCTCCTATCTTTTGACATTCTATCATCACCCCCTAGTATTGTGATAAAATATTATGCTTCAGTAATATGTTTTCTATTCTAATTTATTTTTCATACTTTGTCAATATATATTATTTAAATAAAATAGAAAAAAGTACTATTTTGTCATAAAAAAGAAAATAGGCTTACCCATACAACAGAGGGCCTTATGGAATTATGAAAAAAACAAGATAAACTTTTATTTAGAGGTTATCTTGTCCATTCAAATTCAAAATCAAATATTCTAACAATATCTCCTTCTTTGATACCCATTTTTATTAATTCATCATCAACACCCATTCTTCTAATCTTGTTAGAGAATCTTTCATAAGCTTCTTCTGTATTGAAGTTAGTCATTCTAAATAGTTTTTCAACTGCATCACCTTTTATTACATAAACATCTTTATCTTTAATTATAGTAAATGGTTTTTCTTTCTTAAACTTATATAATACATGACTTTCTACTACTTCATCATCATATAAATTAGTATCTTCAATAGATTTAGTAAGTTCAGATAATTTATTTATGACTTCATCTAATCCTTCATTAATTAAAGCCGTTACTTCATAAATATTTTTATTATTTATTTTCTTCTTAAAGGTTTCTAAATTTTCTTTAGCCTTGTCACCATCCATTTTATTAGCAATAATTATTTCTTCTTTAGTTAATAATTTAGGACTAAAGGTTTCTAATTCCTTTCTTATAGCAACATAATCTTCATAAGGATCACGGCCTTCAGTACCAGCCATATCTATAACATGAGCAATAATCTTTGTTCTTTCAATATGTTTTAAAAACTTATGTCCTAGTCCTACTCCTTCACTAGCCCCTTCAATCAAACCAGGAAGGTCCGCTACTACGAAAGTATTGTCTTTAGTTTTAACTACTCCTAGATTAGGAGATAAAGTAGTAAAATGGTAATCTGCTATTTTAGGATTAGCATTAGATATCATAGAAAGGATGGTACTTTTTCCTACTGATGGCATTCCTACTAAGCCTACATCCGCTATCATACGAAGTTCAACTTTGATATTTCTTACTTCTCCTGGTTCACCATTTTCAGCATATGATGGACAAGGATTACTACGAGAAGATAAACTTACATTACCTCTTCCACCTCTACCTCCATAGGCTATCGTAGCCATCTCACCATTCTTGGTAAGATCTGCTATTACTACTCCAGTATCGGCATCTTTAACAGTAGTTCCTACCGGTACTTTGACAATTAAGTCCTCACTATTACTACCATATTTATTTTTACCTTCGCCATTTTCACCATTATTTCCTTTAATTTTCTTTTGATATCTCAAGTCTATTAATGTCTTTAGGCCACCATCAGCTTTAAAAATAATATCTGCTCCTTTGCCACCATTACCACCAAATGGTCCACCCATTGGAACACAGGCTTCTCTTCGGTAAGCCATGCAGCCATTACCTCCACTACCGGCCTCTACTTTTAATAATACTTCATCTACAAACATATAATCATCTTCCTTCATATTTAACTTTAAATATTACGACTAATACTAATATTATTATTAGGGCAATATATATACCACTTACCCATAATATTTTAAGATAGTTTACTTTCTTTTTTCTTTTTTCCATTCTTTACCTCTCTTATTTTTATAACTATTTTTTCAAATAATTCACTTAAAAAATCTATTATATAGGTATCAATAAAGGCAAGAGTGGCAATAAAGATAATACTTACTATATCAAATTTTGAGACTAAAAACAAGTCTGGAAGTAAAATTAGTAATTCAAAAAATGATATACTACAAAAAATTAGTAATATTTTACGCCACAAATTAAGTGGCTTACATATTGTATATAAAAGTCTTAAAGTAATAAAACCCGTTAATGTTACTACTACTAAACGATAACTTTCAAAACTCTTATTAAAGATACTACAAAACATTATTATAATAAAGATATTTAATACTACTGTGATACCATTAGGAACAGCGTTTTTAAATACTTTCATTAAAAAGTCTTTGCCTACTTTATTATAATTAGGTTCTAAAGCTAGAAAGAATGATGGTATTCCGACACATGTAGCACTAATTAATGATAACTGAATTGGATAGAATGGATATTCGTGAGATAAACCAATTGATAAAAGACATAGTAAAAAGGAATATGTTGTTTTTATAAGATACATTGAGGCTACTCTTTCAATATTATTTACTACTCTTCTTCCTTCATTTACTATACTTGGTAAAACGGCAAAATCATCGGTTTTTAAAACAACATCAGAGACACTACGAGCGGCACTTACACCACTTCCTAATGCAATACCACAATCGGCTTCTTTTAAAGCTAGAATGTCGTTTACACCATCTCCTATCATACCAACTGTATTTTCTTCTTTTAAAGCTTTAATGACCATTTGTTTCTGAATTGGTGTCATTCTGCCAAAGATTGTTTTATCTTTAACAACTTTTTGTAATTCATTATAATCATTAGGTAAATCTTTTCCTTCTATATATCGATCATATCCTTCAAAATCTAATTGTTTTAATATATTTGATACAGTACTAGGGTTATCTCCAGATATTATTTTTATTTCAACAGATTGTTCTTTAAAATATCTTAAGGTATCTCCTGCTGTTGGTCTAATATTATCTTTAATAATAACGAAAGCTAAAATTTCTAATGTATTTTTTTCTTTGGCTAATGTTATTATTCTATATCCTTTTTTTACATATTTATCTAGCACTTCATAATCACCGATACTCTGCTCGGTTATATATTCTAATGCTCCTAAATAGTATTTAACTCCCCCTATGACAGTAGTACTACACTTTTTGGCGGAAGAAAATGGTATTCTTTCTTCTACTTTTAAACTATCCTTAACACCATATTTTTTCTTTAATGCTTTATCAGTAGAGTTATTGGCTTCTTCTGTATTGATATTTGCTATAATATTTTCTATATCTTCTTTTTCAGTTAATTTGATTAAATCTACAACTTCCATAGTACCATCTGTTATAGTTCCTGTTTTATCAAGACATAAAACATCAACACATGATAGTATTTCTATTCCATGTAATCTTTCAATAACAACATTTTTTTTAGCCATTTTAACAACACCAGCGGTTAAAGCAATTGAAGTAAGTAATACTAATCCTTCAGGTATCATACCAATAATACCCGCTACTGTAGATAAAATAGCTTCATTATAAGATTGACCACTACTAAAATATTGACTTATAAATAATAGAATACCTACAGGAACAATTAGAAATGTTATGATTTTTAATATTTTATTAATTGTACTTTGTAAATATGATGAATTATCATTGATACTAGTAGCTTCTTTGATTAGATTACTAGCATAATTATCTTTACCAACACTTATTACTTTAGCATAAGCAGTGCCACTAGTAACAATAGAACCAGACATAATTTTATCATTTTTTCTTTTGATAATGGCATCTGATTCTCCAGTGATAACGGATTCATCAACTTCAAGACTACTTGACTTGATGACTTCCATATCTACAAGGGCTGAGTCTCCTGATGAAAGATAAATGATATCATCTATTACTATTTTTTCTTTAGGTATTTCTTCTTTCTTACCTTCTCTTATTACTGTAACGGTATCTTGTTCTGTTACTTTTAATTTTTCTAATATTCTTTTTGATTTAAATTCTTGATAAATAGCAATAATGGTATTAAAGATCATCGTACCTGCAAACAAAGCATTTTGTAGTGAACCAGTTGTTAATACAAGTACTACTAATGATATATTTAAAATATTAAATAAAGTAATAGTATTTGATAATATTATTTGCTTAGTTGTTCTTGTATATTTTACTTTTTCTTCATTTGATAAGCCATTATTTTCTCTATATTCTACTTCTTGTCTATTTAATCCTTCCATAATTTCCTCCTAAAAAAGGGCTAATGCCCTTATCTTCGATAATAATAAACCCCACTATCCATACCAGGAAAGGCCATAACATTTCTTGGATCAAATGAATAGTTGTTAAAGAATGTTGCATGATGACCACTAGCCATTCCTAAATGTAAATGAGCACCAAAACTTACACCAGTATTTCCAACATAACCAATTACATCATCAGTTGTTACTGTTTTTCCTTGATACATATTAGAGGCAAAACTACTCATATGCATATAAACTGTAGTATAATTTACACCATTTACATTATGATAAATATAAATAGCATTTCCACCTCCAGATATCCAACCAATACGTGCTATTGTTCCTTTTGCTACAGGATATATTGGGGCACCATATATATTAGGATGCCATAAATCTATACCATGATGATAACCACCAATATTAGGTCTTTCATGATCGTAGCCAGTATAATCATCACTTACAGTAAGATAGCTAAGTGGGTATCTCCATCCAAAAGATACAGGAGTAGCTAAGCAAGAATTTATATCTTGATTTAATTTACAACCCATTTTTTCATAATAAGCTATTTCTTTTTTGTAATCACGAATATCTTCTTCAATAGTAGAACCTTCTTTATCATAAGACTCTGCTTTTGATTTTAAAGTAATCATTTTAGTATTTAATTCACTACTTTTAGTTTCTAATGTACTTTGTTTACTAGCTAATTCTTTCTTTTTATTTTCTAAAGTCGTAATTAATTCTTTTAATTCATCCATTAACTTAGTATTATATTCAGTAAGTTGTGATACTACTGAATATCGATAAATAAAATCGGTATATGATTCTGCTTCAAATAAATATTCTAAATAAACATTCTCTCCATTAGATATTTGAAGAAACTTTAATAATTCATCCGTTTCTTTACTTTTTTCTTCAATTTCTTTTTGACTATTAATAATATCTTCTTCTGATTTTTTTATATCACTCTTTATTTGTGATATACTGGATAAAATTGAAGTAATTTCTTTATTTACTACCTTAATTTCATTATCATTTAATTCTTTCTTATTCTGATTATCAGAATATTTTTTTTCTAAAGTCGCTAACTCATTTTTTAATTCTTGTAATGTTTTAGCTTCTACTTTATAACTAGGAATAAATATCATAGTCATTATTATAAATATAAGTAATATTTTTCTTTTCATTTTATCACATCTTCCTAGAATAATTATATATTAAATAGAAGATTTAGTCAATAATTTTTGCTATCTACTAAAATATGTTCCTCCACTATATATTAGTGCTGGGAAGCCATATACATTTCTTGGATTAAATGAATATCCATTAAAGTTATAGGCATTAAAATCATAGGCTATTCCAAAGTGAAGATGAGCTCCTGTTGTACAGCAATCATAACCACCATTTTGATAAGAGGTTGATGTTCCCCCTACATAACCAATAACGGTATTTTCATCTACATATTGTCCTTCACTGACATTAATACTAAGTAAATGCATATAAACAGTAGTATATGGTTGACCATTTACATTATGATAAATATATACCATGTTACCACCACAATCTCTTTCTCTATAATTGCTACATGCTACTCTAGCACCATGATATCTTACTCTTGCTACTTTTCCGCTAGCGGCTGCATATACTTTTGTCCCCTCACCGACACAATCTAAATCAATAGCATGATGGCCACCGCCTCCTGACCAATCACTTCTTTCATTCCAGCCAGTATACTCACTAGTTACACACCCCCATGCTAATGGATAACTCCATCCAGCGGCATTGCCAATACTTCCATTACCACAAGTAGAAATATTTTCATTATTTTTACAGCCTCTATCTTCATAGTTTTTAATACTCTTTTTTAAATCTTTAATATCTTCTTCAATAGAAGTTCCTTCTTCATGATATTTAGTTGAAGCTATTCTTAGGGTATTTATTTTAGAACTTAATTCTTTATTTTGATTTTCTAATTTAGTTTTTTTATTTGATAATTCAGCTTTTTTCTTTTCTAAATTATCTATTAATACTTTTAATTCATTCATCAAATTAGTATTATATTCAGTAAGCTGTGATACTATTGAATAACGATAGATAAAGTCAGTATATGATTCTGCTTGAAATAAATATTCTAAATAAACATTTTCTCCTGAACTAATTTGTAAGAATTTAAGTAATTCATCAGTTTCATTACTTTTATTTTGAATTTCTTCATTACTTTTTACTATTTCTTCTTCTGATGTTTTAATATCATTTTTAATACTATTAATATTAGTCACTATTGTATTTATTTCCTTTGATATTTTAGTTATTTCAGCATCAGTTAAATCTTTTTTATTTTTATTTTCTTCATACTTTTTTTCTAAACTAGACAATTCGTTTTTTAAGTCTTGAAGTGTTTTAGCTTCTACTTTATAACTTGGAATTACTAGCATTATCATTATAAATATTATCAATATTTTCTTCTTCATATCCACCGCATCTTTCTAAAATAATTATATATTAAATGTTTATTTTAGTCAATGTTTAGAAAGTGATTTACATTTTTTACTAAATTATTAAGATACATCTTTTATATCTTTTCTTTTGATAAAACTTATAATAAAGATAAGACCTATCGATAAATATAAAATTATTCTAATATCATTTATAAAGTATCCTATTAGACATAAAAGACTTCTTGTTAAGCAAAATATTACTTCTACTAAAATAAGATAACCTTTTATATTTGTATCCATATTTATATTATATATATTTTCCGCTGATACTATTTCAAACATTTTTATACCCAAACCTTCAAAGAATCCTACTAATAAGATTAGATATTTATTAGTTATATTTAGTTTTAATAATAAGATCAAACAAAATAACATATTTAGATATTTAAAATATTTATTATCATCTATCTTTCTAACAAATAAGTAAATAAATATACAAGCACTAACACCCATTATAGCATTAAATATACCAACATATTCAATTTTATTATTTATAAACAAATATAAATATAAAGGTTGAAGAGATAAGTTAATTACTTTAGCCTGCTCCAAGATAAAGAATAATAATTTATTCTTTTCTATTTTCTGATATTTAATGGGTATATTACTTTCTTTAACATCTAATCTAAATAATGGTATTATTGCTAATATAGATAAAATTATTACTATTATAGCAAGTACTATTAATGATAATTTCTTAGTTATATAGCCTACTAATAAAGGAGCTATGATTAATCCTATATTACTAAATATTAGAATACTACCTATGTTTTTCTTTTTATCTTTATCAATACTCTTTATAGCAAAATAATGTCTTAAACTATGATAACTATAACAACCCACTCCATAGATAATACTAAAGATAATTAGATTATTAATAGTTTTATCCATTATAGACATATAATAAAAGCTTATACTAAAAATAATGCTTGATAATATTAATATATATTTAGCATTAATATACTTAGTAAAATAAATAACTATTACACTAATAATACCTCCAATAAAATATAGAATAGTAAAGAATAATAATATTTCTTTTAATGTATATCCCATTTTATATAATAGTACTGAAGAGAAGACTTCAACTATATTTCTTGCTATTGTAGATAGCATGATAAATATATTATATTTTTTAATATTTGACATATAATCACCATTATTATTATGTATTTTTTATATTATATGATACAATATATAAAGGTGATTTGTTATGTTTAAATATACTTTAGATAATAAAAGATATCATACACTTAATTATTATTTAAAAAATAAGTTTAATGATAAAGTTATAAAAATTAGTTTAAATGGTGGTTTTACTTGTCCTAATATTGATGGTACTAAAGGTTATGGTGGATGTATATATTGTTCTAAAAGTGGTTCTGGTGAACATGGTGGTAATCCCAATAAAGATTTAACAACACAGTTTAATGAGGTAAGAAAAGTTATTGAAAAGAAATGGCCTAGTAATAAATATATTGCTTATTTTCAAGCTCGAACTAATACCTATGCTCCTCTTAATATATTAAAAGAAAAGTATGAAGAAGTATTAAAAATAGATAATGTTATTGGTTTATTTATTGCTACTAGATGTGATGCTATAACTGAAGAAACTCTTAATTACTTAGAAGAATTAAATAAAAGAACTTTCTTAGTAATAGAACTTGGTCTTCAGTCTATTCATGAAAGTACTTCTAAATTAATTAATCGTGGTCATACCCTAAAGGAATTTGATGATATGGTAAAAAAATTAAGAGATAGAAATATTAATGTTGTTGTTCATATTATTAATGGTCTACCTTATGAAACAGAAGAAATGATGTTAGATACCGTTAAACATTTAAATAATTTAGATATACAAGGCATTAAAATACATATGTTAAATATATGTAAAGATACTCCTATTGAAAATTTATATAATAAAGAACATTTCCATATTCTTTCTAAAGAAGAATATATTAATATTGTTATTAAACAATTAGAATTATTAAGAGAAGAAATTGTTATTCATAGAATTACTTCTGATCCTGATAAGGATACTTTAATAGAACCAACTTGGTTATTAAAAAAATTTTGTTTACTTAATGATATCGATAAAGAGATGAAAAAAAGAGATACTTACCAAGGTAAGTATACTTAACTTATAAACATTATCAGACAAAATAGCAAAATTATAAAATATTTATGACTTTCTATTATACATATTATACTGATAACTGAAAGTGTCTGATAAGGACATTTATCAGACTTTTCTGATAATAGGCATTGTTGTTGTTGACGTTGCCCGATGAATTCACATTCCACACATTGTTAGCATTGCCGGAGTTCGGGGTACTGGTTATTATGGAGGTTACCCTATATTAAATACACAAAGTGTTAATATCATTTGTACATCATTATATATTAATATTTTTACATAGTCAATGTTTTTTTGACTATTTTTTTATTATCTCTGTAGTTCCTTTTTTACTATATAAACAAATGATTATTTATGAGGAAGACTTCTATAAAAGGCTTCCTCATACCCTGGAAAACATAAACTTGTTTATGGTTGAAAGGGCAAAAGAAAAAGAAGAATTAACTTCTTCCCAGCTTTATCTAAAAAAAGATAAATAAATTATAAATATAAAATATATTATAGATAATATAATACCATTAATTCTACTTACTTTATTAGACTTATCAAGTACACCAACTGCCATAGCAATTAATATACCACCTACTAAACCACCTATATGAGCAGCATTATCAATACCAGTTGAAGCAAAACCTATTATTAAATTAATAATAACGACTGGTAAAATACTTCTAGTAACTGAAGCACCTAAATATGCTCTATAATAATAACCAAAATATAATAATGCACCAAGTAACCCAAATATAGCCCCAGAAGCTCCTGCACATACAGTATTATGATTAAATGCTAAAGATAGAATACTTCCTGCTATACCACTTAATAAATATATTATTAAAAATTTCTTTTTAGTAAATACTATTTCTACTTCTCTACCAATTATATATAAAGAATACATATTACATAACAAATGAATAATACCAATATGTAAAAACATCGAAGTAAATAATCTATAATATTGACCATTCTTAGTTAAAGCATCTAAATTAGCTCCAAACTTTAATAAAGTATAAGTATCTTCTGAACCATTACCTAATATATACATTAATATAAATATCAATATACATATCAATATTAAACTATAAGTAGCAGTAGGTTTCTTAAAAGAAAATAATTTTTCAGCCATTCTACTCTTATTCTCATTAGTCCTATTAATATTATCACTCACTTTCATAATATATTCAATATCATTATCCTTTTTCTTAGTCTTTTCAACAATATCAGGAAATGATTTAGTTAATTTAGGATTATCTATATCCTTTTCACTTGTAACATGAACATCATCTTTAGTAAGTATATTATCATCTTCAATATCAGTATATATATTTAATACCTTAACTTTTAATAATAATGTCTTTATTTTTACTTGTTTAACAATTTTATTTAATTTAAACTTATCAAAATCTAATTGTTCTTTATTATGAATATGATGTGATACTATTCTTATTATTTTATATTCCTCAGATAAGTTTTCCAACCATATCTCATTATCAGCACCATGTACTATCATTGGATTATAATCTTTCTCTGCAATAAAATAATTAATTAAACCCATAACAATTAAATCATCACTTTTAAATACTATCTCTTCCATTATTGCCTCCACAATATATATTATACAAGATTTTTATAAATAAATAAAGTATTTTTCACATATAGGTCTTTTTTATATATAATATATTAGGAGGAAATAACATGTATAATAGAAGAATTACTTATCCATATCAAAACAATAGATTTGCTGGAGGATTTGCCGCTCCCTTTATACTAGGAGGTATAACCGGAGGCTTATTAGCACCAGCATTCTATCCTAGACCATATCCAGTATATTATGGACCGACTCCTAGACCTATGCCACCATACTATGGTCCATATCCATATTACTAACACCAATACTGGTGTTTTTTTCTATTTTCTGCTATAATATAGATGTATGAAAAAATTTAATATGATAGATGAGAGTTTTATCTGTGAAAATTGTGGTAAAGAAGTTACTAAATTAGGTTATACAGCCAGAGATCATTGTCCCCACTGTTTATATTCCAAACATTTAGATATCAATCCCGGTGATCGACTATCTGATTGTCATGGACTAATGAAACCTATTGGTATAGAAAAATATAAAAACAGTTATAAAATAATTTATAACTGTACAAAATGTCATCAAAATCACAAAAACATCATGGCTAGTGATGATAACTTTGATATTATAATCAAATTATCTAATGTATTAAATCACTAATTATTGGTAAAAACAATATAAATATTAATAATATTACTACAATTAAAAGAGCAGTTTTAAACTCGGAACCCATCTTTATAGATGCGGTTTTTTTCTTAGGTTTAACTTCATTAGTAACATAAGTCCTATTTATACTAGGAGCTACATTAGACATATTACTAGTATTAATAGTATTAACATTATTATTATTAATATTAATATTACTATTAACAGTATTATTATTATTATTATTATTAATATTAGTATTAATATATTTATTAGTAGGCTCCGGTCCACTATTAACAGGTATATTAGGAGCAGTAACACTAGGATTAATCATAGAATTAACATTACCATTAGCAGTATTATTAATACCTTGATTACTACTCATATTTTGAATATTCATATTCATAGTATCATTAATATTTACAGTAGGATTACTAATAACCGTATTTAAATTAGTACTAGAAGCTTGATATCTTTGTACATTATTATTATTTGAATTATTATCCATTAAAATACCTCCTCTTTAGGTAAAAAGATTTAGGCAAAACCTAAATCTTATAATTTCCAATTATCATTATTAGTATTAGTATTTTGACTTATTGTATTAAAAATACTAGGTTCACTTTGACTATTTTGATTATTAACTACTGGACCATTATCAACTGGAACAGTAGGTATAACATTAGGCATCTCTACTGGTGTAGGATTAACATTATTAACTGGAGTACCAACATTAACATTAGGTACTGGATTATTAATAACTGGTGCCTGATTAACCATATTATTTACTGGTGTATTAACTATTGGTGGAACACTATTATTAGTAGACATATTATTAGTATCTACTACTGTATTGCCAAAACTTATACCAGGATTAACTACTGGTGTTGCTTCAGTAGGAGCAGGTGCTTCTACTACTGGACTAACACTAGGAATAACAGGCTCTACTGGTGGCATATTATTAACTACTGGTGGAGTCATATTATTAATAACTGGTTCTGCTACCGGTATTGGATTATTTACAACACTAGGAGTAGGTTCATTAACCACTGGAGTCACTTCAGGCACAACATTATGCACAGGTACACTATTTACAACCATATTATTTGGAATATTATTATTCATAGCTGGTATAGAATTAACATTATTAACTGGTGTCTCAACAACCGGAGTACTAGGCATAACATTACTCATCATCTGATTAGGAGTTCCACCCATTATATTTACTTCTGGCATATTACCATTAGGCATAACCATGTTATTATTCATAATCGGTGTTGGTTCTACTACTTTAGGTTCAACATTAGATACGCCATTATTTGGATTAAAGAAAGCCCCACCATTCTGCTCTGTATAAGCATTATTAGCATCTATTGCCATCTCATTACCCATCATATTATTATTAAACATATTATTATTTACATCACCGACAGGCGTATTAAAACCATTATTAATATTTCCCATATTATTCATACTGTTAATATTATTAATATCTCCCATATTATTCATATCCATCATTCCTGGATTCATAGTATTACTACTTTCATTAACAGTATTAGCACTATCTCTCATTTTCTTTTTCTTCTTAGTATCTACTAAAAAACCTACTACTGTAATAAGTAAAATAATTAAAACAACCAAAATCCACACATAATATTCTAACAAAAAATCTACAACTACTTGCATTTAACTTTCCTCCCTATTTACTCTATAATTAGAATAACACAAATTAACATAAAAAGCAACAACTTTAAAACTTTTCTGTAATATTTTTATCAATAAAACTCAAGCTCTTTATAGACAAATCTAAAGATTCCTTATATTTACCTCTCTTAAATAATTCTTCAGCTTTAGTAAGAGCAATATCAATTTCTTCATAACTACTTCTATATCTATTACCATATATAATAATTCTTTCAGAGTTACTAGCAGTTTTTATCATATCATTTGTCTTATTATATATCTTAAATACCAAGTCTCTAGCAGTATCAACCCTTATATTAAGAATCTTAATAACAATCGGTTTTTTATCTAATTCCTTAACAATCTCCCTAATAGCATCTTGAGCTTCTGTAAGTTCAATATAATAACTACTAGGAATAACTGGTATCTTATAATCCTTTAATCGATATTTAGCTTTCTTAAGTAATCCCTCAATCGTAGCAAGTTGTTCTCTTGCTCTCGTTTCATCATCTTTCATACTAGTAATTGATCTTAACTGAAAATCTAAATCATCTTGTAATCTAGATAACTTAAGAGATAAACCATTTAATTCATCTACTAATTTAGAATAAGCAAAATTTTTCATTTTTCCCTGATCTACTAATATCTTATAATCTTGATTAATCTTCTCTAAATTCTTATTAAGAAGACTAAATTTATTAATATCCTCATCAGATAAATTATAATTATACTTAATATCATCTATCTGAAGATAAATATCTCTAACAACTTTATTAATATTATCTATTTTATAACCAAGTTCCTTAATATTTTGTCTAAATATATCTTTACATTCCTTCTCTTTATCAAAATCATTATATAACTCATTAAAATACTCAATAAAAGTCTTAAGTTCAATAATTGCTTCACCAAGTTCTAATTTCTTTAAATTATCCATAATATTATCTATCTTATTCTTAATCTCTTTAATATTATACTCAACATTCAAATAATCAAGTGGATAACCATCTCTCTTCATTCTATAATAATAAGTAATAGCTTCATCTATCTTATTAGGAACTAATACCGTAGCCATAAGTACAATAGTAGGAATATCCTCAAGTAACTTACCCAAAGTATTTATCCTATCATCTAACATACTAATCTTCTTTTCTACTGAAACATAATCATTGTTATCCATAGCCTTTTCAAACTCTTTAAATAACTTATCAATACTATTCATTTCATCTTCTAAATATGTAACAATAGGACCATATTCTTTTTTAGTTCTCTCAAATTTATTCTGATATTCACGATAAACTATCTTTAACTTAGTAATTAATGTTCTATTTCTTTCTTCTGAATTAGTAATTAATTTAACCTCTTCAAGTAACTTATCAGTCTTCTTCTTTAAAGCATTAATTTCTATTTCAATACTCGTAATTTTTCTAATAGCCAGTTTATAATCTTTTCTATCAATTAAAAAATCAGCCTCTGATATTAAATCAGTAAGTTCAGGTATTTTTTCATCTCTTATCATTGTAAAAGTATTATCCCAATCATCTAACTTTTCTTTCAAATTATCTGTCTTTACTAATTCTTTAACCTTAGTTATCTCACTAAGTACTGGCACTCCTATTAAATTATTCTTTCTAATATCTAACTCTTCAATTTCCCTTTTATATTTCTTATTCTGATTTCTTTTTATGATAATAATTGTAACTATAATAAGTATTACAGCCAATATAAAGGCAGATATTGTAATCAAAAAAACACTATCCATTAATATCACCTTTCCTACTCATATAATTATTTTACCACATTTTTTTATATTTTAAAATCTTTTTTATCAAAAAAGAAAAAAATAAATAAGGTAAGTATCTCCTACTCACCTTTAATTAGCTTAACCATCTTATCAATATCACTGATATCAATTTCAATATTAGTACTATTATTCATATCTTTAATATTTATCTTACCACTATTTACTTCGTCTTCACCTAAAATTATAACATACGGAATATTATTCTTATTAGCAGAATCTAAAGCCTTCTTAACTTTTCTCTTATTCATTTCTATTATTACCTTAACGTCTCTTTTTCTAATCTCACTAGCAAGAAGTAAAGACTCTACTTCAGTAGAAATTGGAATAATAAGTAAATCATATAATCCATTATCAGAAGTATCCTCAAGTAACTCACAAATAGGAACTAACCCAAAAGAAATACCAACAGCAGGATAACTATTACCATCATTTACAAAATTAGTAATAATCTTATCATATCTACCTCCCCCTCCAATAGCGGATCTAATTCTCTCCTTTTTATCAAACACTTCCCATACTGTACCAGTATATATTTCAAGTCCCCTAGCTAAATAAGGAGTAAACCTAACATACTCATTTAAAGATAATTTATCGATATAATTAAATAATTCTTTTATCTCACTCTTACCATTTATAAAACAATCATTATCAATATTCAAATTATCTAAACTATCAATATCACACTTAAATAAATCAAACAACTTATCTAACTTATCATTATCAATATTAAATTCATTTAATTCTTCTCTTACACCAGATTCTCCTATTTTAGCAAGTTTATCTACCGATAAAATAACATCACTAGTAAGTTCTTGAGGGATACCTGTACTAATTATAAAACCCTCAAGTAATTTACGATTGTTAATTTCAATATAAATATCAATACCAAGTTTCTTATAACATTCTACTGTCATCTCTAACATTTCAGCCTCAATAAAAGAACCCTCTATACCACATACATCAACATCACATTGATAAAATTCTCTTGCCCTACCAACTTTAACAGGACCATCTCTAAACACCTTACCAACTTCATATCTCTTAAAAGGTAAAGTAATATCTCTACCAACATTCATACTAATAACTTTAGAAAAAGGTACTGTTAAATCATATCTTAAACCTAAAGTTCTATCACCCTGATCTTTTAAAGTATAAACTTCTTTTAATATTTCACTACCACCAGCATATTTTGAAGCAAGTAAATCATAATAACACAATATACTAGTATCAAGTGGTAAATAACCATACTTCTCAAAAGTATCAGTAAGAGTATTAACTACTCTTCTTCTTAATATTTCTTTATTAGGTAAATTATCTACTGTTCCCTTAACATTCATCAATTTCATCTTAACACCTTCTATCTACTAAAATCAAGTTCTAATAATTCAGATAAATCATTAATTTTTTTATATTTACATTCCTTATCACTATCAGAAAATTTAATAGGTATACCTCCCTTTTCTTCCCAATATTCTAAATTAGGAAGAAAATCATCTACCAGTATACTACCATTCGGATCAACATAATCAGCCTTATCAATCTCTTTAGGAACAGGAATAACCTTAATATTAGGAAGTACTGCCTTAAAATAATTTTCTTTAGCAATAATTTCACCATCAGAAATAACATGCGTAAGTATCTCAACATCATATACTTCAGCAAGTTTCTTTATCTTATCTATTGAATTATTAATCTCTCCTGCTTCAATAATCAACTCTTCCCAAGATAAGTTACGATAAAAATCTTTCTTTTCTTCTTCACTCTCAATACCTTTTTCCTTAAGCATCTTATAAGACATATTAATAGTATCTAATATTACACCATCACAATCTAAATATAACTTTTTCATTATATCCCCCTCTTTCTAATTATTTTAAACCAATCTTAATTTCTTCACTACCACTAAAGAAAGCCGTTATACTCTCACTTTCAACTTTAATAACAGTAGGACTCTTAACTTTAAGATCACTAATATTATTAACAACACCTGATGGTTCTCCAACAAAGTTACTATTAAAATCATCATGTAAATCAACTCTATATACCTTATCATCAAGACTAGCTACTACACTAGACACACTACTATCTTCATTAGTAGTATCATAATAATAAACATAATATACTTCTTCACTTTGTCTCAAACTATCACTAGCAAGTATCTTATTAGTAATAGATACATTATCATTATTACTATTATTATTCTTACCATTAAAATCTTTGGTAACAAATATACTAGTAATAAAATATAAAATAACACAAAATACTACAATAACTCCTAATATAATCAATAAAGACTTAGGTTCAATTGTATTACTATCTTGTTTCTTAACTTGTACCTCTTTAACATTCTTTCCTTCTCTTTTTGCTTGTTTTCTTTTTAATTCTCTTCCCATTCTAACACTTCCTCACTTATTTATTATAATATATTTTTCTTAACTTGTAAATTAGTAAAAGACATTCTTTAAATATAACCCTTCCCCGTTCGCCGTTTTTCCTGCACTTCTTCTATCTTCTTTCTTTAAAATATCAATAACATCTTCACTTTTAATTTTACCCTCACCAACCATAATTAAAGTTCCAACAATATTTCTAACCATATATCTTAAAAAACCAGTCCCAACAAATACTAAAGTAATCTTATTAATATCTTTAGCATCTCTAATCAAATTAGTTTGTGATATAGTTCTAACATAATCATCTTTTTCCTCATCTGTTTTTGTAAAAGACTTAAAATTATGTGTACCCTCTAAATACTTCATAGCTCTTTCCATCTCAACTACATCTAATTTTTTATTATATTGATAAACATAATTTCTCTCTAACGGATTATATTCCCCCATATTAAGTTTATAAATATACTCCTTCCCAATCGCCGAAAATCTAGCATGAAAATCTTCTGGTACCTCTTCCACTTTTCTTACAAAAATATCTTCTGGAAGAATACTATTAAGTCCTTTAGCTAATTTTTCTAAAGTAATATTCATATCCAAATCAAAATGAACTCTCTGTGCTATAGCATGAACACCACGATCAGTTCTACCTGAAGCATGAACATCAATCTTTTTACCCCCACTTATTTCTTTTAAAGCCTTCTCTAACTCTCCTTGAACAGTTCTCTCCTTAGGCTGTTTCTGATAACCAGAAAACAAAGTACCATCATAACTTACCGTAATTAAATATCTCATTATATACCTCCCCACTAATAAAATATCACTATAATAAGTATTATTATATTTAAAATAAGTAATAAACTATCTATCTTTTTCCAACTATTAGTCCTATAATTAGTTCTAGATTTTCCATAATTATATAATCTTAAATCCATAATATCACCAAGACTTTCAGATTTCTTAAGAGATAAAATAAACATTGGAATAAACACCCCTACCAAAGAAGATATCTTATTCTTAATATTCTTACTATCAAAATCAATCCCTCTCATCTTTTGAGCCTTAATAATCCTATCAGCTTCCATCGTAAGTGTAGGAATATATCTAATTGTTAAAGTAATAATCATTGCAATATCATTAACTGGAATATAATTATTAAACACCTTAAGTATTCTCTCTATACCATAAGTAATCTCACTAGTACTAGTAGTATAAGAAAGAGCACTACTATAAATAATAATAAATATTAATTTATATAAATCAAAAACAATATTATTAATATTAGAATTAAATATCAAATCAATAATAAAAATAAATAATAAAAATATCTTAATACTATATATATTTTTTAAATAAGTAATTATTCCAATATCACTATATACCATCACTAACACTAAATATAAAGAAAACATCAATATATCAATATAACTATCAATAAAGAATATACCAACAATCATTATCATTAAAGATATCAATTTAAATACTGGACTTAACCTATGAATAACAGAATTCTTATTATAATATTTACCAAAAGTAATATTATTAAACATGCCTATATATATCTTTCATAAGTTCTTTGATATCAAAAGTCATATCAAGATTAATATTCTTTTTCTTATTAACCACATTAATAAATTCTATTATTCTAGGAATCTCTATACCCGAAGACTTAAGTCTAGGAATATTATTAAGAAGTTCTTTAGAGGTCCCACTACTACATATTTTACCATTTTTTAAAATAACATAATTATCAGTAAGTCTAATAGCAAACTCTATATCACTAGTAAAAATAATAATAGTCTTATGATAGTTATTCTTTAATTTCTTAATTAACTTAATTAAATATTCCATATTTTTATTATCTAAATAAAGTGTAGGTTCATCAATAATTAAAAGTTTTGGATTAAGAGATAATACAACCCCTAATGTTAAAAGACATTTCTCACCACTAGATAAATCAAAAGGATTTCTATCTAAATAACTATTATCTAAACCTACCATCTTAAGCGAATCTTCTATTCTCTTATCAAGCATATCAATCTTATAATTATATTTCTTAAGGCCAAAACTAATTTCCTCTCTCACATTATTAAAAATAAAAGATTCCTCTGGATTTTGAAATACATATCCCATATTCCTACCTTCATAACTATTAATAACTTCACCAGTATAATCTTTAATTAAACCAGATAAAATATAACTAAATAATGTTTTACCATTACCACTAACAGAAAGAACAGAAGTAATTTTACCCTCTTCAAAAGTATAACTAATATTCTTTAACTTATCCTTATAAGAAACTTTATTAAATACTATGGCCATAATTTCTTCATAACCTCCCCACTATCAAAATAAACTCTATCTAATAAATCATATAACATTAAATTATGAGAAAGTTTAACAATAAAAGGTAAATTAAAACCCATTTTTTCTAATTTATCATCTTCATATATAAATTCTTTTGAACCATGAATAACAATTTTACCCTTATCAAGTACAATAATATCATCAGAATATAATGTATCTTCCAAATCATGTGTAATAAGAATAATAGTAAGACCATATTCCCTTTGATACTCCTTAAGTATCTTAAATACCAATTTTTTATCAGTAGCATTAAGTTTATAAATAGACTCATCTAATAACAATATCTTAGGCTTATAAATAAGACAAGAAGCTATCATTACCTTTTCTTTTTCACTATTAGTAAGCATATCTGGAGACTTTTCCAATATATTTTCTAACTTAAACTTCTTACTAATAATTTCTACACTAGAAGTCATTTCTTTCTTAGAATACTCCAAATTCTCTAAAGAAAAAACCAAATCATCTTTAACAGTCTCTCCAATAAAATGACTATCAGCATCATTAAAACATACCGCTAACACTCTTCTAATCTCTTTAATATAAAAATCATTTAATAAATAACCATCTATTGTAATATAACCATCTGCTTTATATAATCCTACTAATATTTTAGCAAGAGTTGATTTACCAGAACCATTCTTTCCTATAATTGAAGTAAAACTCCCCTTCTTAATTTCTAAATTAAAGTTCCTAAAAAGATAATCTTCTTTATTATATTTAAATGTCATATTAACTATTTTAATAATACTTTTCTCCATAACGTCCCTCTTTACTTATTATATATTAAATATAATTAAAAAACAAGATAACAAAAAGAAAAAAGGTAGTAATTTACCTTTAATCTAAATATACCGCATAATTTAAAATTACATATTTCTAACTTTTTTATCTTCGATAGTATCAATCCTCATCTAAATACTTAACTAAAATATCATCTAATTTAGTTTTAGATATAGGTAATTTTAAATACTCAATATTTTCTTTTTGATAATCATTTAATGTAACTAATACTATTTCTAATTTATAACCCGCTACTAAAGATAATTTATTAATAGTTCTTTTAAAATCATTAATATTCTTAACATTATAATTATCTATTCCATATATATCATCTGATAAAAATACTAAGTCAAATGTTTTATTACCACTAAGTAATTCATTTAATTCATTTATACTACCAACCGTTGTTATATTAATATTATAATTCATTAATAATTTTGATAACTCTCTTATATCATTATGACTATTAAGAGCAATTAAAACATTCTTATCACTAGCATCAAAGTATTCTACTTCTTCATTATCATCAATATCTTTTACATCCACATATCTTTGATATAAAGAAAATTCAAATATAACCTTACTACCATCTTTACTTATAAAATTACGACCACTTTGTAAATCAATTAATTTTTCATATATTTCATATTCTATAGATTTACTAGATATTGTATATTTATTATCTTTCTCATATACATCCAAATTATTATATTTAGAATCAACTACTAAAGAAAACTTTAAACGACATTTATTTCTAACTAATAAACTAGATATCCTAATACTTAAAGTATAATTATCAAAATATTTACTAATAAAATCCACTAAATAAGAAAAAGTCTGTACTATATTAATATCACTACCATAAAGTACTTTAGGTAAAGTATCTATCTCATAATTCACCCCAACATTACTTTTCTCTAATACCCCTTTAATATTATCAATTAAATTACTAGTCTGGTATTTTCTCTCTTTAATACTATAATCACTACTTTCTATTCTAGTTATATCCATTACCCTATTAACTTGATCTACTAATGAAAGAGTAGTCCTCTGTAATTCTTTTATTTCTTCTAAAGATAAAGACACATTATTTTTATTTATTTTTTTATTACTAAAGTTTACTATTTCAGTAAGAGGTTCTTTAATACTTATAACTAAATTATTTATCGTATTTGAAGCTAATTCATTTCTCTTATCTAATAATTCTTTAGTATACTCTAATTCTTTAGATAGTTTTATATCAGGATTTTCTATCGTAAAATACATAATATAAATTATTATTGATAAAGAAAAATTTATTAATAATAAATCAGGAAATATCTTTTGTACTAATATCATTATACCCAGTATTACTAATAAAAAATATACCGGATAATATTTCTTATTCTTTAATTCAGTATGATTAGATATAATAGTTATAATCATAATAATAAAACATACCATTGCTAATAAATAAATAACTTCTACCCCACTACCAGTAGGTAATAATAAAACACCTACTTTATTTATACTTATTGGTAATAAAATAGCAATCATTGATAATATAGCAAATATAACAGAGGATATTATCAAGATTATTCTATACCTATCATTATCTTTATCTTTTAATTTTAATGTTACTATTACTGTATATAAAGTAAA
>OIYV01000228.1_pt1 | contig 36839 bp, 44 predicted proteins | sample 1588251 | NCBI WGS metagenome assembly OIYV01 (sample SAMN03283282) | human gut metagenome | biome: human-associated habitat; material: feces | host: Homo sapiens | place: Peru | collected 2012
ACTGTTCTAATTGTGCCTGCTGCCCTGCTTCACTTCTTAAAAGTTCTTTCAGCATAGGCAGTTCACCGCTTGCCTTAATATCAATGTAGGCTCTGCCGACAAATTCTTCGCCGCCGGGAATAGCTCTTAAAAGCTCGTTGGCTCTATTGCCTTCCCATTGACTCACGCCGATTGACGGATAAGCGTAGGCGGTAGACTTCGCCACGCTGTCATAGCCACCCTCGATACCTGTTGCGATAATGCCTTTGGCGATTTCTCTCGCAAGGCTTTTGTTCCAGTCCATAGCTATCACCTCACTCACTTTTTAAGCAGCGATTGGACGCCTTCTTGTACACGTCTTCGTACATTTCTTGTTTGTCACCGTTGTATGTATACTCAGCATAAATACCGTCACCGCTGACGGTCGTTGATAACAACGCCTTGTAGTTCTGCAACGTCTTGCACGCCCAAACCACAAACACATTCTCAAGCGTAATTTGCTCTTTGCTATTATGGTTGTACCATTCAACTAATTTGTTTTTGCATACACTCTCAAAGTGCGCCATACCTGTAATAATCATTATTATCACTCCTTTAATTTCACTTCTTAATTTCACATTTTAGTTGTTTTGTTAAGTTGTTACTCTTCGTTCTTCACTTTCATTGCTTTAGTCTCTACATACTTGTTACCAAGCTGCGCAAGCATGAAAGATACACAAGCCATAGCAAAGGCTTCATAATTGCCCCACGTTTTTACAAAAAACGCAAGGTAAAGAGAAATTACACAGAACAAGACGAACGCCAGCACAGCGCATAGTCTGCCGATACTAAGCGTATTCTCGTCCTTTTTTAGCATATTTAATAGCTTCTTCATTTCTTATCCTTTCTGATGCGGCTCATAGTTCGGCAAGTCGTTAAGCTGTTCCATTAAGCCGTTAATAACGCCATTTTCTCCGAGAGCTTCATAGCTTCTAAAGCATGCGTTGATGCTTTCTAAAGCGTAAATGGGAATCCACTTCTTATCGTCGCAGTAATGGTTGTACGCCTGGATAATTCTGTCCCTCAGCAACGCTTGTAAGCCTGCTTTTAGTGCGTCATTTTCTTTTTTCTTTTGACGGTACATGGTAATTAGCAGCGTTATTACGCCACCGAACACAACGTTAATCACGGAGTTCAACGCCGCATCTAAAGATTGTTCTATCATCTTCTACACCCTTATAATTAAACTTTAAGTATCACGGCTTCTACATCTGCTGCCGTAGTTGCTGTCTCAACTTTTTCTTTCGCTGCGCGATATGCAATATGCAGTTTGTTTGAGCGCACCGCCACGGCAGCAATAATCATCTTTAAATCGTTAGCAGTTACTGGCGTATCGGCATTATCTGCCGTGGTCCACTCTATTGCAGCTCCCTCGCCTTGCAGTTCCAGCGCAATAATTGCAGCGCTGATTCTGTCACGGGCTTTACCGTCAAAGTCATAACTATGTCCATTGTATTCAATAGGCTCTACCTCTGCTTTATCGCGCTGATATTTAAGCTCCACAATCTTATGTTGCTTAATTACTTCCAACGGTTCTTCCTCATGCGTAATGGTTACGCCTAATTCCGCTAAGGCTTCATCGCTGATTGATAGTGGGATGAAAATACCTTCTTTGCCTAAGGCTTCTGATAAAGGGTAGATGTTTGTATATGTTTTGTCTTTGTACGTATATTTTGTTTGCATTTTGTTCCTCCTTTGCTTAATAATCTTCAACTGTGGGTGTCATCGCATTTATTGCTTTACCCCATGAAAAAGTCACACCACTTGTAAGCCAACAATTAAAAAGCAATGTATAGGTTTTATTTGGGGTTACGCCTACAATGGAAGCAATATCTTGATGCTCATAGAGTTCTCCGTTTTCATCAGAGCGTGAGAAACCTTCGCCCCATGTTTTATTAGTCATTTTATTTTCTATAGAAGCATCACTAGAATCGGACGGGTTACCTTCAGCCGAATCAACTTCTGCAAACACTTTGATTCTTTTAACCCCTTGTGGGACAGTAAAAGCTATTGTTTTATTATTTGTTTCATCATAAGCCCAAACCTTGCTCCCATCTTCAACCTTTACTGCACCATTTTTCATCATCATTCTATTAAGTCCCATTATGCACCACCTTCTAACTTAGATGCTTGCACAATGCTAGTAACATTGCCATTAGCATCGCTCGTCATCAAAATGTTCAACAACAGACCTGCACTTGTAATAGCTACGTCAGACGCAGAACCTATGTATTTAAGCGTTCCTGCATCAGTAATAGTCAGTGAGTAGTCAGCAGAGGACTCAATATACGCAGTAAACACAGTAGAATTTCTAACTTCTAAACTAGCCGCAATTTTTAAAAGGCTAAGGGTAAATGCCCCTGTTGCTATATAGTGCATTACGGACATTTGAGGCGTATTACTTGAACCGCTCACCACAGGAGAAAGGTATCTTTCAGCTCCCAACAGCACTTGCTTAAATCTTTGTAATGCGTTCCATTCGTTAGCAGTATCCTTTTTAGCATAAGTTTCAGTAATTACATTACCTTCACCATCACTCTTAGCTTTATCAGCAGTACCAGTGAGATTGCCGATAAAGGCACGAGCGGACACATTAGCTGGGAATGTAGCATTTTGATAAGGGTCATAGTCATATAAGTGTCCCCTTTTCGCCATGCTGCTCGGAGTTCCCCAACCAGAACCACCAAAAGCCATAATTTTAGTAATAGCCAATCCTAAACGCCCCTCAATAGTGGGAGCAGTAGTAGAACCAAACGTAAACCTAATAAGACCATATTGTCTTGTCGGTGAATTACTATACGTTTCTAAATTTTCTGTGTTAATAATATTATAACCAGTCCATCCAGAAATCGGCACTTTATCTGCAAATACTTTAAATTCTGTCGGAGAGTTTTCTAAAGAAGCTTCTATTGTACAGAAGCAACCAAAAGCTCCACCTGTTGAGAGAAAGAGAGCAAACTTATTCAGCACAGTATATACACCGAAGGCATTAACATCTATGGTAACTCTCAGCATATCCTTCTTAGTAGGTTGGCGGTCTTTTTTACCACCAGCATAAATATAGGAATTTCCAGCTGAAAACAATGCGAGTTTTTCATATTCTGTTAAAGAATATGTATTCCAAGTAGTACCAGCATCCTCACTATATTCAACTGTAATACCTGCTGCTTTACCAAACATAAAGCGATTAGCACCTAATTCATCAATCATAGCTGCATCGACAGGACTGTAAGCATCCGCAAGGTTGCGACCGCCCCACGCAAGATTAGCCTCGTAGATTTTATCGGTTTTGTTAACTTTATTATCTAAGGCAGCCTTAATAACCTTATTCTGTACAGGGTTGGTACTTGTAGCACTCATTGCAGTATCAACAGTGATACCACCATCAGCACCATCGTTACCCCTAGGCAACGTAAAGTCCAACACAACATTACTAGCAGTACCACTATTGGTAACACTTGCATTAGTACCAGGCTCACCTGTAGTCACGCTACCAATCTTGATAGATGCAGCAGTACCTGTATCACCTTTTGCGCCTTTGATATTCACACTTGTAGGGTTGGTCAGTCCAGCTTTATTCGTCCAGCTTAAGACACCATCAGAGGACACACTAGGAATGAATACATTGACGTTTTCACTATAATTCTTAGCATTGTCCATGTAGGTTTTTGCATTGTCCTTGTAGGTCTTTGCTTCACCTGCGCTGTTTCTTGCATCAGACGCAAAGTTACTAGCAGTAGTAGCAGCAGATTGAGCTGCTTCTTTACTAGCACCTGCATTATCAGCAGAGGTCTTAGCGTTGGCAGCATAAAGGGACGCATTGCTCTTAGCAGTTTCTGCTGCTGTTTTGTAACCCTCTGCTAACCTTGCGTTTTCATCAGCACTTGCAGCAGATGCACTCGCATACTGTGCGCTGTTACCTGCTACGCCAGCAGATTCGAAGGCGCTATCTTCACTCTGCGCTGCCGCAGCTGCACTTGCAGATGCACTCTGCGCTTGCGCTTGAGTCTGCGTATAAACACCTTGCGCCAATGGCAAAACCTTTGCCGGGTCCTCGGTAAGTTCTATCTTTGTTCCGTCGTCGCTAATTCTAAAGCTCTTGCCGTTCTCCCACGGGATTACAGTATCAATATCAGTACTTTTGCTTACACCGATTTTCAAACTTCTGCCGGTAGTATCGGTAAGCTGTTGCGCAATCATCGTCAATTTGTCACCGATTGACTCAACCTGGTTAAAAGGATATTGGTCTGGCAAATCCGTTTCCTGCGTTACCGGCACTTCCCTATAAATCGTCAGTTTCCACCCGGCCGGAAGCACTGCCGGTCGTTCGCCTTCCGGCACTTCAGCGCCGACTGCATAACCTGGATAACGCACAACATTCTTTTCAACATCAACATAATAATCTTTGGTCAGCAGCTTTTCTTTGCCGTCTGCGTCAGTCAATAAAACTTTTATGTCCGTCCGGTCTAAAATTTTAAACTGATACGCAAACTCTGTTGCATTCCCATTGCCGTTATATGTGATTCTGTTATCGACATGAGCAATCATAATAGCTCCCCTCCTTTTATTGTTTTTGCCAAAAGAAAAGCGTAGATATATTTTTATATCTACGCTTAATAAATTCACTTTAACTAATTATATACCTATTTTTGGAGATTCATATCTATGCTACTTTGTGAAATTTTTGTCAATCTTTTTTACGTTCGCTTTTTGGTCTGCGCTTGTAAATATCTTGCAGTTCGAAATCCATATCACCAGCAGCAATATCTATACCGTTGAATATGATATTGAAGATGCCGCTAGGAATACCAAGATATGCGCCGCCGACATATGCCACCTGCTCTGCCAATTCGCTAGGCTCTTTCTTACCTTCCACAACATCGTTTATACGTCTTGCAACAGTAAAGCCTCTGTCAATCAAGCCTTGCGCCGCAGTCAGGCGGTAGCCGTAGTTCCTCATGCCTAGCAAGTTCTGTACACCAACGTTCGCCGCTTGCCCGACGGGACCGCCCATAGACAACGGGTAGTTGATAAGCTCTTTTGCAAGGTTATTCCAATCGTCTTTTTTGTCTTTCTCGAAAGGAGCGGTCAAAGAAAGCTCTGCAATAGCTACGTTCAGCAAGCATACGCCTAACCATTTAGCGGTAACGAAAGCAATCAGCCGTTCAGCCATTTCTTTTTTCTCGCCGCTATTCCATAACCTTTTGGCGATATGTGCTTCTCTGTCCCATTGGTTAAACTGTGTGTTGAAAAATCCCTGGAACATCGTAAACAGTCTGAATAAGCCGCTGCCACGTTGCAGACTTGATACATCATGAATACGGCTGCTGCCTAACGTGCGCCGAATAACAGCGTTCGCAAAGTCTAGTGCTTCCTGCTCCGTCTTGCCTTCGTTGATTTTCTTCATGTATGCTTCTGCAAATACCGGCTTTGCAGTCATCATATCAGTGTAGCCTAACAGCATTGCACCATATTTCAGCGTCTTTTTCTCAATTGAGTTAAGGTCGGAACGATTCTGAATATCTCTCAATGTAACGTCTGGTACTTCCATGCGTTCACGCATAAACACGCTTTTTGCGCAAATCGCATCTACTTCTGCCCTGCCTTCACCTGTAAAGCCACGGTACAAGGCTCTGAAAGCGTCAGCATAAGTAAAGCCTTCTACGCTATTTCCGTATAGCAGGATGTTAGAAAAGTTCTGCATTGCCGTTTTGAAGTTAAGCATAATAGCGGTATTTGTTGCAATATTACGTAAAGCGTTGGCAGCTTTCGTAAACAGATTCTCAGCCATATATGCTGTCTTATTGCCATATGGGTTAGCGCAAGCCTGCAAAAACTCTCTCAAAAGTCTTACGTTTGTATCGCCTAAACGCTCAACCATGTTGCGGTAAATATCCTCATCGTTCAGTATCTTTCTGAAATCAAGCATTGTTTCACGATAACAAATATCGTGAATAGTGCTTTTTACCGCCGTAACCTCACTGCCACGCGATAAGTCTACGGGATATTTGCCGCCAGTACGTGACTTACTGGACCCGGTATTAGTAGTCAAAGTCCGTTGTGGCGGTCTGTTGCCTTCTTCGGTGCTGTCGATTCTGTCAAATTTTCCGGGCATACTGCCGGTGCGTGTATCACGTTCCAACGGGAAGTAGCCACCGTCAAATACTACGCTTTCACCGCTTGCAAGCTTCATCACCAGCGGTGACGCTTCAATCTTCGGCGGCTCAAAGCCTTTTGTTCTGCGATTGACTTCTGCCAGCATAGGCCAGAATTTACTTGCTGCATTGATACGTGCCTGCGCATAGGCAATATCTGCTTTAGTCAGATGCTTGCACAAAAACTCTATAAGGTTTTGTTTGGTTTGCAGCATTGCTTCTTCTTTGCCTATAAGCTCCGATTCTTCCACCCATATGTCAGAATTCTTTACGCCTACTGGTTTTTGCGAACACAGCCTTGCGGCGTTGCTGTCGCTGCCAAGGTTGCACAGCATAGCAATCAAAGCATGCTTATCTGCACTGCCGCCAAGTTCTTCATAGTAAACTCTTTTATCGTGCGCAATGCCCGTTTCCTTATCTGGCTCCCATTTCTGCAAAGCATCTGTAAGCTCCTTCTGATAACCTTCAAGCATCGTGCTTTCCATATCTGCGCAATGGTTGATTTTGTTGTAAAATTCCCTAGTAAAATAACCTTCTGTCCAATTATCCATCATCAAGAAGAAGTTATCAGCATTACGCAGCGTAGCCATGAAGTTTTTAGGCCATTCGACAATTCGCTTACGCAGGCTCTTTTTGCTGTCGCTGCCAATCTCCGCCTCATACTCTACCGGCAATTCTTGCAGGTGCGCTATCGTGTCAGCCTTAACCTGTTCAAAGGCTTCACCGGCGGCGATTTTGTTCATCTGCGTATCCTGCTTTGCAATAGCACGAATGTTTTTCAGTGCGTCGATAACGTCCATATAGTTCGCAAGGCTAAGCTGCGGCGCATTGGTCAAATCATTATTCGGATTCAGAACAAACTCCGGCATAGAAATAATTTCGTCACCGTACTTTGCCTGCATCTCTGCAATGTAATCGCTAAGCGGCTGCACTTCTCTGCCGTTGGTGTTAAAGTCCTTGCGGTGATAGCCCATACGCTCCAGCAATGCGCACATCTGGAAGAAGTGCTGCTCTGTTCCCCATACTTCTTTCTTGCTGTGCATCTGCTTTCTGACGTACTTTCTTGCGCTTTCAATCTGATGTTTGGCCTTGACTGCTTCACGATACAAAGCGTGATTAATCATCTGCTGTTGCTTATACATAGCTGCTTCTTCCAAAAGGCCAGCTTTCGCAGCCTTGTTTGCATTAGCCGCCGCTCTGCGTTCTGCCATAGCAAATCTTCTCGGCTTCATAACCTCGCCTGCGGGCAAAGTCTGGATATAGCGTTTAGCAAAATTATCTGCGTTCTGCTTACGCACTTTAGCAATATTCTCACGCTCTTTTTGCTTAATATCCTTGTCGCTTATTTCATTGAGTGCTTCATCAATAAGCTGTTGTTCAAGTGCCACTACTTCGCCGCTCTCGTCATTATAGAGTGCTTCCCTTGCCGCTTCTCTTGCCTGCTCACGCTCCTGCATGAAGTCGGGGAATCTGCGGTTTACAGCCTTGTCAATCTCTTGACGCACCATAGCTCTTTCACTCGGCGAAGTCAAAATATCCTGCGCCATAGCATCGCCGCTGTCATAGCCTAAGCTGTCAGCCACCCAGTCAAACAGTTCTCTCTGCTCGTTAGGCAAGGCACGCTTTTTGCTCATCTCCACAAGGTCGACTTTATCCGGATTAGTTTCAAGCTCATGCTTCAAGGCTTTAAGCTCGTTAAGCTCTGTAAGCTGCTCACCCTCTACCAAAGTTTCGGCAATCTCCTTCAAGCCTTCTTCACTTTTAAGTTTTGCTCTGTCACCGCCGTTGCGAATGTAGTTTCTCGCCCAGTTATCCTGTACGTCGCTGCCTTCATTCTCATTGACGGTGTAACCTTCGACAATCTCCCTTGCCATTTCGTAGCCGCTGGCATAGCCGTTTTCTTCTGCTATCTGGTCAAAGAGTTCTTTCTGCTCCTGCGATAATTGGTTGCGCTTACTTTCTTTTACCAGGTCGACGCCTTCGGGGTCTGTTTCAAGTCTATGCTTCAACGCTTGCAGTCTGTCCAGCTCATCTACAATATGCTTAAAGTCTGCCTTAATTTCAGCGTCGCCATAATCTAAACCGGTGCTACGCAAATCGTAGTAATCCGCTATATCTTCGCCTCTTGCAATCTTTTCAGCAATTCTTCTGCGTCCTTTTTTACTGGTCAAGTCGCTTACGCTGCCGCCGTAGTCATGAACGTATCTTGATACCCAGTTGACATTACGAATACTGTCACCTGCTTCATGGAATACAAGGCCTTCAATATCCGCTTGCTCTAAAGCTCGCTTAGTCCAATGACGTTTTCCGTCCTTGCCTATCTCACCAAAATCAACCAAGACTGCGCTTTGGTCCGGTATGCCTGCAAAGTCATTTGCATACTTGCCTTCTGTTCTATTGGTTGCGGCAAAGTAGCCCCACTTACCATTGATGAAAAACGCACGCTCACTCTTGACTGTATCTTGATATTCCGCAAGCTCACTTTCTATTCTGTCAGCAATAGGATTTAAAATATCATCAATAGCTCCGTTTGTATCTTTTAACAGTTCGTTATAGTTTATACGTTCATTGCCATAAATATATTTTCTTGCAAGCCTACGCGGATTAGCTTCGATTGTTTCCCATTCGTTGATTTTCTGCCTAAAGTTAGCATGAGCCATGCCGTGCTCATCAACAACGAATGTAGGATTGGTTACTGTTTTTTGTCTTGACTTGCTGAACATAGCAACGAGCATGTCTTCAGCGTTTGCAATACGCTCTTTAGAAAGTGTGCCGTATGTGTCGACTTCTGCTTGCAGATACTCAACTATCGGATTAAGTATATCGTCAATGCCGGCGTTGGTATCGTTCAGCATATCATTATAGTTTGGCAGTACGCTTCCTAAAACGTGCCTGTACTTTCTTGCTATAATTGCAGGATTGGCAAGCTTTGTTTTGCGCCATGGAGTATCCGAATTATTAGCATGAGCCATGCCGTGCTCATCGTCTATAAAGTGCGAATCAACAACCTTAACTTCCTGGCCAAACTCATAACCTACCTGGTGTCTTGCACGATTGACAAGTTCCCACGCCACCGCGTCTTCAATCTGCGGCCGTATTTCTTCGATGAAAGCAGCCTTTTCAGCTCTGCGCTTTGCACTGAAATCAGCCATTGCTCGCCTTGTCAGAATATCCACGGCCTTGTCTTTAGCCTTCAAGATTTTATCCTGCAAGGCCTTTTTGTTTTGGTCTGATAACTTGGAAGTTATATTCTCCGGCAAGCCGCCGAATATGCCCTCCATGCGTGCCATAACTTCAATTTCTTCACGGCACGCCAACATTCTGTCGAATACCTGCCGTACTTCCGGCGTTAATTCTGCCGCATTTTCGCTTCTTGCTATCTTGCTATAAATAGCTGATAACCAATTAGCGAACCTTTGGAAAACTCCACGCAGGCCAACGCTGGGCGCTTTGCCTTCCATGATGTAGGTTTCAAATGCTTCTGCCAGCTTTTCATGCCCGGCTCTCTTTGCTTCAACGTCACCGCTTGCCCATGTGTCAGCGTCAATGCCTGCGTACTCCATGAGCTTTTTCGCATCAGCGTTTAGTCTTGTGTTGCTGGGGTCTGCCAATGCTTCGTTAATCATGGTTTCCACAAAGTAGTGTCCTGTTTCGTGGATAACTGTACTTGCATCTGCGCCCTTAAAAAGCGTGATAACATAAGTACCATCATCCATTGGGGAAATCATGCCTTTATCTTTCAGTGTACCATTGACAATTTTTTGTTGCTTGTAATTATCTGCTTTTTGTGATACACTATCAGCAAAAGAGGACGTTTTGTTTGAGATACTGGGCTGAGCCTTGAATTGCTCGGAACCCGAGGGCTTGAACGCGTCCTCTATTTTTTTATACTCACTTTCGTTAAAAATATTATGATTATAATATGATAATGATTTATCATTATGTTCTCTTACTGTAACAACTACATAACGTTTTTCACCATTAACATTCAGTGCAGAATGAATATAATAAAAATTCTCGTCTGAATGTTTTTCTTTTTGCGGCGCAGATTCTGTAACGAAATTACCATTCTCCATAATTTCACGTAAATAGCGCAATGCAAAAAGTTTTTCTTTTTTAGCGGAAGTGTGTTCCATTTTCTTTCTGCCACTTGTGCCAAATTTAATATTATTTTCTTGATACCCTTTATCTATTCTAATATCACCCAATACACTATTATGAACGCTCGTGCCTTGCAAGTTGTCCCTATACCATGCAAAAGCCTTTTTCTGCAAGCTCTTCAAATCTGAATAGTGTCCCATCTCATTTCCGGTAATATTAGTAGTATAGAATTGCTCTTTTTTAAGCACTCCTCCCTTGCTAAACCAGCCATTCTTTTGTTTAGCTTTGCCGCCATCTTCAAAGCGCAGCTTATTCTTTTGTAGCCACGCAGCAGGATTTTCGGGGTCTGCAATAAGTGCGCGGCTCTCCAATACTAAACGCAAATTACCTGCATGAGATTTGTTCATGCCTGCTTTAGTCGCACTATCGACAATAGCGTCAAGTTCTGTGTCAAGCTCCGTGCTTGCCTGCCTGGTTAAGTTATAGCCTTCTCGAAGTTCTTTACGTGTCTTTGCGCCGCCGTCCGACAATTCGCCGTTGCTGTCAAAATACATATTGTCTTTCGTAGCTTCAAACAGCGCATTATCTTTAGCCATTGCCGCCGTAAACTTGCCGCGGCTAATGTCTATATCCTGCCCAAGCTCCGCAGCCGTTCCGACTTCTTCTTCGGTAATTCCTAATTCCTCAAAAAGTTTGTTGTTACTGCTGGTCTGCTTGTAGCCTTCCAAGTCCTGCGCTGATACAGTAACAGTATCGTCCTCAAAGTTTGGATTGTTCGCTTCAATTTCAGCCGCCGCACGTTCCGGGTTAATGCCTGTTTCTCTGATTCGTTCAGCATCCGCTACTAACTTTGCCTTGCGTTCTTCGTTGGCTTTCAAAGCGACGTGCTCAACAGCACTGTCAACGGCAACGCTTACGCCGCTAACACTGCCGCCAAGGATAGCGCCAATGAGGCCGCTATATCCTGCTTCCTTCAAATTCTGCTGCCAGTTCTCGCCCCACTTTTCAGCGAGTTTGGCAGCGCTTGCGCCGGGGTTCTTTGCCCATAAGTCCGTAGCCTGTTCCGGGAATTCCTGCAATGCTTCGGTAACGCCTTCTTCAAGTCCGCGTTTGGTAACTTCCCATATCTTAGCTTTCAGTCCGCTGCCGGCAGGCATCTTTTTAAGCAGTCTGCCAAGCGGCAGTTCTTCTAATACTGCCTGCGGTACTGCGTTCAGCAAGCCTGCTTCTGCGGCTCTGCTTGCGCTTACGCCCTCTTTACGCAGTCGCAGATATTGTTCGCCGCTGATGTTTGCGCCATTGTAAAGCATACTGATAGCGTGTACAGTTTTAGCGCCTGCACCGGCAGCACCTACACCTTTAGTCAGTGCAAGTTGCGCTAAAAGCTGAACGCCGTTTTCGGCCAAGTCATAACCAAGTTGCCCAGCCGCCGTATCAGCTCTGACTTCTTCACGCTTCAAAATCTCATCGGTGACATAGCCTAAAGCCTTGCTGATGTTCTCTGATTGGTCATATTCTTTGACAACATTCTTGTCACCCTTATGCGCTTCAATATTAGCGTCAACGGCCGCTTTAGCCGCACCGAATAAGCCACGCACCGAACCTTTAAGGCCGTTCATTACGGCAGTACCTATGCCCGGCTTATCGTCGTTGATAATGCTGCTAGTATCAATCGTCGGCGAATTATTGCTCTTTACTGCCTGCGAAAACTTATTGTATTCATCGTCGCTCATTTTTTGCAGGTCATAATAACCTAAAGTTTCAGCAGGTGACAAGCCGCTGTCAATATCAGCAATAAAGCCATAATTAGCATATTCCTTTTTCGCTTTTAATCTGCGGTCGAATTCGTCTAAAGGTTCATTAGCCATTTAGTAATCTCCTCTCAGTAACTTTGCAAGATATGCGCCGTTTATTTTGCCCGATGTGCCATCCAGCCATTTAACATCGTACCAATCATCACCAGTTTTATTTACGCTTGCGATACCACGTGCAATTAAATCTGCGTCACTTGCTTTTATATCTTCTGTACTGTCAAACCAGAATGAATGTTTTTCGGTAACATAGCTGCCGTAAACCTTAGTTGTTACGCAGTTTTGCAAGGCTTCCAACAGCTCCGTTTCGCCCGGATTCATGCCGTGATTTTTTACGCGATAAGCGCGTACCCATTGCCGCCCGTAGTTTTGGATTTTCTTCTTGTACAGTGCATCAGCATTTTTGCCTGCGACTTGTTGTACAAGGCCTTCCATATCAAAAGCAAATTCGCCTGTACCGCTATACCAATCTTTATATATTTTTTCTAACTTGCCGCGCTGTGCAGACGATGCACCTTTGTTAGCGGCGTATGCCAAGAATTGGTCAATGCTAGAAAACTTGCCTTCTTGCAGCATATCTTCCAGTACGCCTATTGCATCGTCATCAAGTTTTCCGTTGCTGCTTCCACCGCTACCGCTACTTCCGCTTCTGCCTTGCGGTCCGTATATTGCCGTTACCGCATTTCGGTACGTTACATACTTGTCGGGGTCACTGCCTGCCTGGTTAGTAGCCCACGCCATAGCATCACTATAGCTTGTACCGTTATTAAACATTCTAAATAATTCACTCTTTATTCCTTCAAAAAGTTTGTTTTTCTTATAAGTTTCTATTCTGTCATGGTCTGCCTTAATAGCGCGGTACTGCTTCATAATACGGTCTTGCTCATCCTGGCTCATGTTGTGAGTGCTGCGCACGCTTCCTGCCCTATTGGTAACACTCTCTGCGTATTCTTTGATACTAGGCTCATTCCCATGTTGCGGCGTATCCCAGGTATTACCCCATACATCCGTCGTTTTACCGCTCACCCAGCGTTGCGCATTAGTTTCTCCGCTATACCATGCTACCGCCGCACCTGCTGCACCGTATTTATCATAGTATTGTTTTAACTTAAAGCGTGCGACTTTTTCTTGATTTTCCGGTGTCATTTCTGCGCCTGCTGGCAAGCCTGCTTCTTGGCTCCAGCTAGGCCAGTTACTAGGCAAAATCTGATACTTGCCGCTTGCGCCTGTACGGCCATTCTTAGCGTTATAATTGCCGCCGCTCTCTTGAATACCGAAAGAAGTTAGCAAATTCTCAAAATCATTACCGCTTTCGCTGCCGCTGAAACCTTTCATGCCTTCAAGTTCTTTGCGTACTGCTTCTTCATTGTCGCCATATTTAGCATACAAATCTTTAGCAGTATTTCTTTCAAAAGCGCTGCTCTCTTTATCGTATGCCACCTTCTCAAAAGCAGCTCTCTGATTAGCAGTCAGATAACTACCGTACTTATCCATGATGTTACGCATAGTGCCATAATCTTCGTTGGTGATACTTGCGCCGACGGCACTTGCTACCACCTGCCCGATGTTGGCTCTGCTTTTAGATTCGATAAACTCTGCGCCACGCTTGCCATATATAGCGCTTGTCAGTAACTGTGTACGAATAATCTCATCTTGCAGTGCCTGCGAATTATTCCAGTTCTTCTGTACAAACTCGCAGGAGTTCTGAATGTTATTGTCATAGCGTAAATCAGTGACTGCTTCTTTTTGCTTCTGCTCGTATTGGTCGACAGTCTGGAAGCCTTGCTGTGCGCTCTGATACATTAAATGGTCTAATGCAAGCTGATTCTTTTGGCTGTGCAGTTTGGTATTACTTAATACATCCTGCCTTGCCTTATTTATCTGCTCTGTGTAGCTTGCGCCTGCACCGGCAGTGCCTTCTAATTTCGTATTCATAAGGCCGCTTTCATCGTTGTACATGATGTTATAGCGGCTCTTATTAAATATATCCATAGCGTTAAGGATAGACTGTTTGTCCTCATCCTCTTGCTGTGCTTCTACTGCTACCGCCCATTTGTTGGCGGCACCGGCAATAGCGGCAAGTCCTTTGCCGCCGCTGCCATAAGCGTTAAGGTCACTCGATACCTTGACAGTCGCACCGCCGCCGGCACCTAAATTGACGCTGCCTTGATAACCTGCAATCTTCATACTGCACCTCCCTTACCAGTTCCATTTAGTAAAGCCTGTATTATCCATGAACGGGTTATTCTTCTTTGCCTGGTTGTAAAGATTGAAGCCGTTCATATTGCTAGCAGGAAGATTGAAATCACTGTTAGCATCGTACCATTCATCACCGCTTACTGTAGTTGTTCCCTTGCTGCCGCCAATCATGCCTTTAGAGTAAGCGTTCGCCGCCGCACCTACAAGCGTACTAAACATCTGCATTTTGCCGTTGGCTTTAGCGTTCTTCGCCGCCGCATTATATGCGCTTGCCTGGTTGCGATAATTAACCTCGTTTACATAAGTGCTCCACGCATCGTTACGCTGATTTTGCAACAGATTCATACTGTCTTTTTTGTAAGCGTCCTCACTGCTCGAAAGAATATCACTGACACTGCCGCTGTCGGTTAGGCCGCTACTGCCGGCCGCCGCCAGCGCCTGCCCTCTTGCAAGCCTCATTCTATCGTTGAGTTGGCTTTGCTTCTGCGCATACGCTTCTGCCTGCTGCTCACGTTGGCGGCTCATAATAGCCGCGTTCTGCTGTGCAGCCTGCGCCTGCGCTTTATATGCCTGCTCCTGCTGTTTGGCCTGCTGATGTTGGCCACTTAACTGCATGACAGTTTGCAGGCCCATTAAGATTCCAAGTGTACCCATTACGCTCACTCCCCTCTATATGGAATATAAAACTGATAAAATTTCTTGCCGTCCCAACCTGTTTTAGGCTCTACCAAAAATACCGCTCCCAAGTGTCTTAAATAGTTAATGCTAGTGCGGTTCTTCTCGTAGACGATATTGTGCAGCAGTCCATGCTTGCGTACCCATTCATTCAGCACTCTTTTCGCTTCCTTGAAAAGCAGGCTCTTTGTGTAACCATTGTAAAGTTCGTTCGTGCCTACCATCCAGATTCCGCGCCCTGGCGCGCCCCATTCCATAGTGCCCTTGCCGAATATCGCAAGCAGTTTTCCGTCCTCACCACGGTACACCCTTGTTTCTTCGTCAAGCTTGATACTGCCAATAAGCACAAATACCGGGTCACTGCTTGCTTCCAAATCTTCCTTATCATGCGGCCGTATATCCTGCATAAGTTCTTCAATCAACGGCACAACATTTTCTTTTGACTTATTATCAAGTATTTCAACTGTCCACTTCTTAGCCACCGAAAGACACCTCCCGCACTACCGCCAACAAGTTAAAAGGATATGGCTCATCCGTAACGATAATCACTCTGCCTTCGTTATTAAAGCCGCCAATAGGCAAAGTCATATGCTTGTCACCGGTAAATAATTTAATATCGCTCACTGCGTTCTGCTCATCAAAGTTCATCAAGTCCATAGTATTTATATCCGGCCCGACCATGCCGCCAAGAGAATTACTTAAACGCAGGATGCAATTACTAATCTGCTTTTTGCGTCCTTGCATAGTGCCGTCACCAGTCTTAATTTCGACGTTTGGAAGTTCCACGATACTTCTATAGGGCAAGCCAATAAAAGCGTGTTGTACGGCCGCCGGGAGCGTCACAGTGCCGTCCTGGCTTACTGTCAGTCCGCTATACATTCTTCCATCACCGATAACAGTAACTTTTTCACCTGCCAACTCTGCCGCATCAATCTCTGTTTCCCCACTGCTCTTTTCAGCAGTGCTATACTCAATAGCATTATCAAGCATAATATAATCGTCGGGGTTATCGCTCTTTGCAGGATTCTTTGCCAGATATTCGATATTGCGTACTGTCACGCCGTTTATTTCTCGTTGTACTACAAGATAAATAATATCCTCGTCGCCTTCCTGCACTGCCGCCACAGCTTCAATCTTGCCTTGCGTTTCTATCGTCGACCAGGCATATACTTTTTGTTCCATGATGTAGGATAAGCAAGCCATAGTTCCGTCGCTTCTTACAAAGTAAATAGTGCTGTCGGGTTCCTGCTTATATGCACTGTCGACAATCTGTACATTCTCTATGATATGCTTTGCCAGCAAGGTTAAGTCATTGCCGCCGTAGCTGTCTGTTTCATAGCTATATGCCATATCCCTTACAGTGCTTCCGCGTCCTTGTACAAACACGATTCTGCCGCCAATCATCAGCGGCTCAACAGTGCTGCATCCGCGTGTAGTCTGCATTTTCGGTACGGCCTTAGATGGGGTTACAGTATCGCTGCCGCTTACTGTCCATTCGTTGCCAGCGGTCAAGACAATTAAATCGGTGCTTGCTATCAAATGCAAAATCTTAAACTGCTTGCGGCTTACAAACGCAAGTGCTACTGCGCTATCATCGGTAACAGTGCCGCTTGCTTTTTCTACGCTGAAATTGCCGTAGTCACCGGTTCTGCTCATCCATACCATGTAAGGCTGCTTCTTCGTACCGCCAAAACATAGTCTGTCCTGGAAAAAGCAAAGTGTTTGCGGGTAGCCAAATTCTTCACTCCATGCGCCCCATAAGAAATTAGTTGTCATATCCGTTGAGCCAAGTTCTTTTTCAACATGGGCTTTAGCTGTACTGTCGCTAGTGATTTCAGTAAGCTTTACAACGCCTTCTGCATTGTAGGCCATTGCTGTTAAATCAACAGTGCAAGTACCGCTAGTTATAGTACATACCGCCCTTAAAAATACCGGCTCTGTTACGCTGCCGCTTTCGGACGGGTTGTAATCGTCCTTAGAGGTATACTTCCTGTATTCTTTCCAGCTTTCGCCATCGTCGCTTTTTTCTATAGCAAAACTGCCACTCCAAGTGCCGTGACTGATAACCTTCCAATTTTCGCCTACGCGCACTCTTTCAGTAGTGCCGTTGCTGGTAGATACAGTCTTGCTTGCAATCTCTTGTTTAAGTTTGATATACGCGCCAGGCTTGCTGCTAGCGAAAATATTCTTGTTGCTCGTCAAGGTAATATCGCCTGTTGTTCCTGAAGGTGTCAATTCTTTATTGCCGGTATATAAAATCTTTGCCCAACCATCAGCGCCTGCTTTGCCAGCATTGTCTTTATATTTAGTACCCGCAACACCACCAATACCGCCACCACCTGCGCCATAGGTTGTGCCTTGCACGCCCCTTGTGCTTTCGTAACTGCCGTCAATAGATACACGGCTACCACCGCTACCGCCGGTACCACCTCTACCGGTCAAGCCGCAAGCAGTACTGTTTTCACCATCGCCGCCATTGGAAGCTGTTCCGTAACTACCTGTGCCGCCACCGCCAGCACCACCACTGCCGACTGTGACCGTATAACTTGTATCTTTAGACAACGTGACTGTTTTTATTATACGTTCGCCATTGCCACCTGCGCCGCCGCCAACACAATAGTAATGGTGTCCGTGATTACCCGGTTTTGAATATCTAACGCCGCCACCGCCACCGCCGCCTGCACCGGCTATATCAATCTGATATTCACCGGTAACAGTCGGTTGAAATTGATAAGTGCCAGGCACTGTATAGCTTATACCGCTATAATTTTCAAGTGAGGTTGATTCGTCGAAATACATATCCGTAATTTCAAAATCAGCAAAGCGCCAGTCAGTGTCTGAATATCTTGCAAGCTGTTTCACGGGATATTTGCCGCTTGCAATAAACATAGTGTCTGCGCTTTGTACAAATCTCAAATCTTGCAGCATATCTGCCGTGTATGGTGTTACGACTTCTATGTTTATATAAAGTCCGTTCTTATGCACTCTTATATATTTTTCGCCAATCTCCAAAAGATAGTCGGTATTGTCTGCGCCGTTGAACGGTACCAGGATGCACGCTTTGTCACTATACTTTGTTCGTGCCATATACTTCATGCCCGGTCTGCGATAAATAGGGCCGTGCGGCTTGATAAGGCAGTTATAGGCTTGCAGGACCGCAAACTGATACTTATCTAAATCGACGCGGTTGGCAACTTCGGCGCTGATTTCGCCGCCGGTAAACGCAGGCTGCAATAAATAATAAGGTGTTAACCCACTAGCCATAATTACGCCCTCCCGTCAAAGTATTTGCTCGGGTAGTCTGGCAACTCTTTCTTTTCGCTTGCCGTGGTATACTTCGCTTTCTGTAATGCCGCCATTGCAAGCTGATACTGTGTCTGCTGCAAGCCGCTGTTGCCGGACAGTTGTACGCAGATATTAAACGCCAGCATATGAGTAAACGCGCTCAAAAAATCACTTGAAAACATTTCCACATCGTCAACGTCATAGGTATATTCAAGCCACGCAGCAGGGATATTGCAGCCTATACCAAGCACGTTGTCACTTGCCATATATAAGTCCCACTCTTCCTGCTGCTGTTCGCCTGCCCTTATCATTGCGCCGGTGTCAGCGTCAAATATCTTGCGCACAGCAAGGCACTTTTCGGGGTAGGCGTAAACGTGGGACCAGTACGGAGATTCGATACTAAGTTCTGCAAGCTTGCTCACGCGCTTTGCAAATCCCCAAGTGTAGCTTCTTAATAACTCTTTGCGGGTAGGCTCATAAAACAGTTTGCACTGTCTGGCCAACTCCGACTGCTCATCTATATTGCTTATACGGCCTTTGGCAATATGAGCCAGCGCCATATTACATACATCGGTAATGTTAAGCATTTTTAACTATTCCTCCTTGATTATTAAAAAAGGGAAGAGCTTTCGCCCTCCCCTTAAAGTACTAAATCAGCCCGGCCAGTTCGGAACAGTTTCAGTCAAGCCAGCAGTCAGTTTGCCGCCGCTTGCGCCGGTAACAGTCAGTCTGGAAAAAGCTTTCATGCCATACGGCAGTTTTGCTGCAACCAAAATACCCTTTTTGCTGGCAGCAAGAGTATAAGTCGCCACAACAGTTTTAGTGCTGAAGCTTTCGCTGTCAGAAGTTTCCAGCGCCGCAGTGATAGTGCCGCTAGTAGCTAAGGCGGTCGGCGCAGTGATAACAAGAAATAACGGGTCGGCCGCATCACCGCCGCCAACGTTCGCAATTACATTGCTGGTCAAGGAATTATCCATGTACATATTTTGCTGGTCAAAAATCATTGTTATTCACTCCTTCCGGTTATTGTACTGCCGCTTCGGTTTCGCTTTGGCAGTCAAGTTTCTTAATCTGAATACCTGCAAGGTACAGTTTAGGCGGTGCACCCATGAAGTCTTGACGGGTAACGTGAACATTATTCTTGTTGTTCAGATAGCACTCCAGCCAAGAGTATACGCCGTCAGATACATACGCAACCGGCGCTTTCGGGTCTTGCAGACGGTTCTTTGCGAAGATGAATTTGTTCATCAGTTCACGTTGCGCACTGTCAGTCAAAGAGTTAAGCTTTTGGACATCAATGTTGCACACGCGCACAATAGAACGAACATTTTGTACCGCCAAGCCACACTTCCAAGAGTACAAGGTCTGCAATGCACGGAACGGCTTGTTATTCTCATCGTATACGTCGCTTTCGCCCAAGTCCTCAGTCTTCAAGCCTGCCTGGGTGCCTTTAGGATATACACCCATTACACGTCTGTCGCCCCAATCTACGAAGTAGATGGAAGCGTTGGTGTTGGTACCAGGAGTACCCGCGGAAATTACCTGGTGGCCTGGAGTACCTTTGCCGCCGTCGGTCAAAGTATTGTAGCGTACCGCAATACCATTGAAAGTGTCCGGGTCTTCATCTAAGTTGCCGTACAAAAATTGACGTGCGACGTATTGGCCCATGCCTTCTACATGTGCATCGTCCTCTGCCATACGGAAAGCCTGCGGATTCGGTTTGCCGGAAAGCAACTCAACGTCCACGCAGGAACGGTCCTCCAAGTGCATACATACATCAATGCGCTGCTTTACAGTGCCTTTAGTCGGAGAAGTACCGCGGTTAATACGACGGATAGACGGAGAAGGCAGGCTGGCACGAATAGTAGTTTTAGTACCAATCGGCAAATCGCCTTCCATCCACCGAATATCTTCCATAATAGGATTGGATTCGTTAAGCACTTCCATAACGCGGTCAATAGCGCCTTGCGGAGTTAAATACTTTCGTAAGTCACTCATAGTTTGGGAGTAACCAATAGTAGCCATAGTTTCATCATCCTTCCTGTTTTTCAATTAAAAGTTAATAAATTATTTGTACCTGCTCCAGTCGGTTTTCGGGTACATGTTTGCTGCAATGCCTTGCGCAGCGTTTAAGCCTTGTGCGCCGTTTTGTGCAGCCAAGCCGGGGTCCTCGCCAAGCAGTTCGCCAAGTTTCGCAAATGCTCTCACGATAGCTATTTGATTGCCTGCGCCGGTAACTTCCAATGCTTCACGCACGTTCAAGCCTGGATACATTGTCTCCAATTTGCGGCAGGCAGTATCACAAAGGCCCTGTACTTTGCCCAAGTCTGCGCCCAGTGCTGTTTTAGCCTCATCGCCCCATTTAGCGATTTCCTGCGCGCGGAGCTGTTCTACGCCTTGCACTACACGGCTTGCATACTCTGTGCCGTACTTTGCAAGTGCTCTTGCCTGGTCATTGCTAAGGTTCATGCCCTTAATGACATCTACAAAGCGTCCTTGCTCATCAGCACTAAGCTCATAGCCTTCTGGCATCTCTACTCCTGCAAAGTCATAATTCACTGTGCCGGGCTGCTGTGTGCCTTGCCCATTACTTCCATTCCCTGCAATAGTGCCGGAAGCACTTGTATTATTAGTTGCATTAGTAGTAGTCGTTTCTGTCTGCTGCTGTTGTGCCGCGGTATTGGGTTCAGCCTGTTGCTGTGCGCCTTCGCCGTTTACAACTGTGTTTTCGCCGTTCTCGCCCATTAGTTATTCCTCCTTGTTGTTATCCACATATTCCACTGCCAGTTCTTGCAGCTTTAGTTGGAATTCTGCATACTCCATTTCAGCCTGCTGTTTTAGCTCTATGCCTTGCAGCCCAAGTGCTAAAATGCTTTTAATAATGCCTAAGCCTACGTCGCGGCGGCCTTCGTTATAGAAAGTCTTGCTATTGCCGGTAAAGCACATAGAGTTTACTTTGGTTACGTCAAGCATACGCATCAAGAACCAGCGCCCGCTTTCGCTCCCTAAAAGGTCAAGTAGGGCCTCTTTGTCCCTTCTTGCCTGCTCTCTTACCATGTACTCTGTCAGCAGTGCTTGCTTTCTATCCTCGCCGGTATTGGATTTATATTTAAACTGCTCGCTCATTATTCCCAACCTCCCGGCACGCCTAGCCAGCTTGTAATAGCCGGGTTTGAATCATTCGCCGCCGCAGTAAGATTTTTGGCCGCCTCTGCCGCAGGAGCCGCAGCCTGTGCCATTGCCAAGCCTTCCTGCATTTCCTGCTGCCGTTGCATTTCCTGCTGCTCTTGTTTGAGCATTTCTTGTACTTCTTCATCACTGCGCAATGCCATCGCAGGCACGCCAAGCATTTCAAAGTATTTTGTAATAGCACCCAACGGGTTAATCTTCTTCGTAACTTCTGGCCATACTTGCGCCATCTGTCCGGTTTGTGCTATCGCCTGTTCGATATTCACAAGTCCGCTCATCTTCTGCGCCTGCGCCAAAGGTGAAATATAGTCCACTTCTACATCCTCTTCACTCAAAATGTCTTGTAGTTCTTCCGGTACCGGTGGGAATCCACCACTTCTGTCGATGATGTTATATACACGTTGAAGAATCAGTGTTAAGAATTCATCCTGCAATCGCTCAACCACGGGGCCTAGCTGTTGCAGTTTTTCCTGCGTTCTCTCCATAACCTCTCTAGCAGTCATGCGGCTATTATCAAGGTTATCTAACATCAAGAACAAATCAGCACTGTATGCTCTCTTTATAGCATCCTCAACACGAATAATTTCTTCCTGCGCGTCCTTCAAGTCAAGGTCAACCGCGAACAAAGGCTTAACCATATCTTGCGTCTGGTCATCTACGGCTGTTAGACCGCCAGGCATCAAGTTAATACCGCCGTTATTCATAAGGCTTGGGCTGCCTTGCATCGGCGGCTTTATCTTTAACTCTATTGCTGTGAGATAATCTTTTTTCAGCAGTTGCAGCATTTTACTGTCGCCTTCTGCAAACCACGCAGGACCTCTTGCGTATGCCTCATTGCCGCTGACAAGATAACGCGCTACCGGTACTGCTTCTTCTTCAAAGCCGCCAACATACAAGTATTCGTCACTCTCTGACTTTTCCAACCAGTACACGCTTCTATACGGCATATTCAGTCTGTCCATGTAGCCAGGCAGCTTATCACTGTTAGGCTCTACCATCCAGCAGACTTTATACTTCTTAGTAAGATTGGTCTGATTGTCTAACAGTCCTTTCAGATTGTCGGGCAAAGCGTCTACGCCGAAGCAGTCTGCTAGCTGCTGCAAAGTCATATCGTACTTTCTTGCAAAAGTAGTTACCTTGCCGAAGCCGTCTGCTTCAAGTGCATAAGTACCGATTGTCATTGTCTGGAACCTCACGCCGTTTTCTGCGTCGTAGAATATAGCCATCGGGCACTGCCCAAAAGGCAATTCCAGATATACAGTATGGATGCTGTTATAGAAGTTGCTCTTTGCAAGCACGCTTGATACAATCTCTTGTCTTGTGTCAAGCACCTTCATAGCCTCAACATTCGTATTAAGTTCCGGCCGCCTGTATGCAAATCTGAACCACTGGCGGCTCGGCGGTGTAAGTCCGCTCATAACGCCAGCGGCAAATACCTGTGCCGCTCTCCACGCTACGCCATGCACAATCTTCAAGTCACGTCTGCGCGCGGGATTGGTCTTGTCTGCTGTATCGTCAAACTCGCCGACAAACGGAAGCTGATAATCTCTTATCTCTTTCCATCTGTCTACCCAATCTCGCCTATCCTCGTACATGCTTTTAAGCTTACGCACCAAACGTTGGCGGTCTGGCAAGTTCTTTTTCAGCGGCACCCCGTCACTAGGAAGTGTTCCCTGTGGCTTGCTCGCCGCTATCGTTTGAAAGTTCATAAGCTGTTACCTCTTAGCCTAAAGTATTACGGCCGCCCTCGCCGCCACTAGCAATAGTGCTTGTCTGCGTAGATGAAAAGCCTCTGCGTTTCTTCTTGTTACTGTCGTTGCCGGCCGCAACTTCGCTGCTTGTCGCAACGGTAGTCGGTGCCGGGTCCACCTTTTCAATAGTCGGCATGTTGCCGCCACCGAATAATTTTGCAATACCACCCATTTTTAAATCGCCCCCATAATTGAATATTCTGTGTTGCACATCAGCACTTTAGGCTTTCTATCGTCAAACCCTAACTGCCTTAACGGAACCTTCCTTGCAAATGTTAGTGCCAGGCCGTCTGCAAGGTCCGGTGAACGTCCTAGCTTTTCTTTTATCTCCTCTTTAGGCGTTAGTATTAAACGCCCATTCTTAGAGTACTTGTAGTGAATGACAGCAAGCTCTTCTCTTAGTCCAGGTTCATCCGGCAAAGCTCCGCCATCTTCTATCCAGTCTTTCAGTTTGAAGTACATCTCTGCTCTGATATTCTCATAGCGCTTATTCTCTATCGCCGCACCTTGAAATGGTATCTCTCTCAAAGCCGTGTACCCCATCTGCCGTAATCTGTCGACTACGCCAGCACCCATGTTGCCAACGTCTATAAAGGTCATATCTGCCTTATTTTCATCCATTGCCAAAGCAATATAATCTGCCGTCTGCATCGTGTTCAGCTTCTTATAGATTCTCGGCTTAGCATATGCCATTAAACCCTTACGCCGCCATATGCACGTTCTGTCATCGCCAAAGCGCGCTATATCAGCGCCTTGCACCAGCGGCATATCATAGGGAACATCCTTTTCTGTCAGCTCTCTACTGAAAGCCTTATCTAGTTCCTCCAGGCTGAAAAGCTCGTTGATTGCCGATACGCTAAAGTCACACAAATACTCTTGTCTGAATTCTACCTCCGGCATATCCTCTTTCAGTTCTTCTATGCTCTTTGCGTCTAAGATGCCGCTATCGTACACGTTCGACAAATACGCAAAGTAACGCTTATTCGTCTTGGCCTTCTTGTACATCTCATAGAAGTTGTTCTGCCCCTTGGGTGTACCGATGAAATAGCAATAGCCTTTTCTGTCGCCGTTCTCTATCGCAGGTCTGATAATCTGCGTCCACATCTCCGGCTTCATATCCGAATACTCGTCAAGTATTACGCCGTCCCAATATGTACCACGTAATGCGTCGGGGTTATTCGCACCAACGATATATATTCTCGCTCCCTGCGCTCCAGGTACTTTACTGGGGAATTCAACATACTTCTTTGTCTCATTCACCTTGATGCCTTCTATGACGCTTGTGTAATACTTCAACGGGCCCCACGCGATAATTTCCATCTGTGCGCTGAACGGACCTACTAAAGCATACTGCGGACTGATTAAGTCGCTCTGCAAAGCATCCCTTATAAGGTGATTCACCATTCCGATGGTCTTACCAAAGCGGCGGTGTGCTACGATTACTGCAAAGCGGTGTCTGCTTAATTCCTTATGCAGCACCTTCGCCCATGCAGGTCGTGGAGTATATGGTATCTGTATTACGTTTTCCATGTTTACCCCCCCCTTGAAAAAATCGTTTTGGTAATTTTTGGTATTTACCTCCCCCGGCGGCTGCGAAATTTTTGGGCCCCACCCCCACTCAATGTCAGAGGAAAAGGAAGAAATCAAAATCAACTTTTGTGAAAAGCCAGGGAAATCACCAACGCCAGCGCCGCCAACCAACCAATCAGAACCCGCGCCAAACAAAAATAAAAACGTGGTAGGCCTGCCGCATGAGCCACGCAGGAACGGCCGCAGCATATGCCAGGTAAACGCCTGCCGCCAACATCTGGAGGAGCCAGCTAATCAGCAGCAGCAGGATAATATTTTACGTCCGATAATAAGGATTATGTTAAAAGCTCTATCTATGTTTATGTTTTGGTAGCATCTTCTGAACAATCGTTTACTATTACTGCGTCATCTGCCGCGCCCCAATGATACACAGCCGGGCCCTTGTTAGCGTGCTGCTGCTTGTCAAAAGCGCCTATACTCTCTGCATATAGCTTTGACGCGGCTAACTTATCCTTGTTGCTGGCTTTATTGTCTGACATAATTTTGAGCCAATAAGCCTGAAGGTCCTGCACAGCCAGGACGGCAACGGCTGCGCCCTGCTGTTTGAGCAGCGCCGCACAGTCCTCTAACGTCTGCGGCGTTGTCGCTATTGCCGGCGGCCTGCCTCTTGTCGGTGTATTTGTGTTAGCTAATAAACTTTTAATCTTAAACATCACGTCACACTTTTGTTACAACCATATATAATATATTATTAATATCAATCACAACAGATTTTGTAAACATCAATAATATAAATACAATCAATAATCTTTATTTGCAAGAATCCAACAATAAAAAAAGATTGACAAATAAAAACTGCCAATCATCAATAAAATTATATTAATTATCTTGTTTTGAATTATATACCCTAAAAAATGCTATTAAGTCAATGATACATTATTATATTTTTGTGAACGTCTTAACATATTATAAATGTTGCTGAATAAAGAAGAACGGCCGCCGCTGAACATCTGCCAGCGTGCGGCCGTTGCTACTCTTATAATGTTGTTTTAACCCTCTGCATCATCTGCGGGGCTGCCGTCATCTGCTGGCGGCACTGGGAACGTCAGAACGGCGCGCCCGGTATCATCTACAAACGCCAGGCGAACGCCGCAGGCCTGCGCTATCCTGGTTAAATCCTGCGCCGTGAACGAATCCCGGTTATATTTGTTGCTTATCGCCTGGGGACGCGCTAGCCCGCAGGCCTGCGCCAGGTCCGCGCGGCTCAATCCTGCCAGCTGGGCAGCAGCCTTAATTGTCGGTGTAATCATGTTGCTATACCTCCTTAGCTATCTTATCTACATTATATACCCGCCGCGAGTTTTTGACAACTCAAAAAAATATAAAAAAATCTCAAATCGAGTATTGACAAGATACCCAACACGAGTTACAATAGACTCAACAAGTCAAAGAAAGCACTCAATTAGAGTGCTATTTTAGGAGGTTATGAAAATGAAATTATTTACAAGCATTATCCTAGGCGGCGTTCTGCAGGTCCTGGCCGTTAGCGCCAGCCGCTCAGCCTACATTAACCCCGATACAGCGAACGCGCTGGATTGCTTCTTCTGGTACGTGGAAAACGGCGGCCTTGAAGTTGCTTGCGTACAAACAGCCGCCGACCTGGGCTGCTACGACCTGGCGGACGTTATCGCCGCATTATTTTAAGGAGGATGAAAACAATGAAAATTAAAAACTTGCGTATCAAACAACTTATAAAAGTTGCTCAGCTCATGAACCGCTACCCCGCATTAAGCGAGGCACAGCAAGAAGTCTACCAGTACGCAACCAACATCGTATATCTGCTGTAAGCTGATGACAAGGGCGAAAGCCCTTGTAAAGCTGCCGGCGGCGGTTCAAAGCCCGCGCCCAGCCGAAAGGAGAGAATAAGAAAATGACTTTTGAAAAGTATAATGCGAACCCCGAAAACAAGAATATTGGTGATTGCTCAATTAGAGCAATCTGCACGGCAACCCCGTTAACCTACCAGCAAGCGAAAAAGCTGCTGGAAACAAAGGTATTTGAGAGCGGCGCCGCGTGGAACACCGTTAAAAACATCACCGCCGCCCTGGCTGATTTAGGTATAGAGGTTAAAGCCGCCAGCCGCGAAACAGTCAACAGCTTTACAAAGCATTGCGATACCGGCGCCAGCTACGTTGTTTTTGTAGCAAAGCACGCCGTAGCCGTTGTCAACGGCGTTATCTATGATACATGGGACAGCAGCCGCCGTTTTGTAAAGCTGGTTGCCAAAGTCAGCCGCGAGAAATTCGCCGAATTAAAAGCCAAATACAACCCGGAACCAAAAAAGGAGGAAAAGAAAATGGACTGGAGAAAGATTTTTGCCGCTTGCGAAACAATCGAGGAACTTAAGAAGGCATTTAAAAAAGCCTGCATGAGCTGCCACCCGGACAAAGGCGGCACGGCCGCAGAATTTAAGGCAATGAGCGCAGCGCACGACAAACGCGCCGCCGAACTTGCCGAAAGCGAAAGCCGCCAGGAATGGAGCCGCAACAAGAAAGCGGACGGCACTTATAAAACAGCCGCCGAAATCCTGGCCGAACAGGCGGAATTTGCCGAAATCCTGGCCGTGCTGATGGGCTTGAAGGGCCTTGAAATTGAAATCTGCGGTAGTTGGCTATGGATTGGAGGCGAAACGAAAGAGAACAAAGACGCCTTGAAAGGCGCCGGCTGCAGATGGGCCAGCAAGAAAAAACTTTGGTACTGGCATGCTGGCGAGTGGGTAAAGAAAGTCCGCCGCGCGTTGACTATGGAACAAATCCGCGACCTGCACGGCAGCGAGTTTTTGAAGTATCGCCCGGAAACGCCCTTGTTACAATAGCCGAAACGCCGCCCCGTGCGGCGTATACCGGGGACCGGCCGCCCCGGTACTGATGAGGCAGGCCAAAGGAGGAAGTTAAAATGTCAGTTATTCGATTATCAGCTAACCACGTTTACGCCGTTGCTGCTGGCGTTACGAAATTACTTAACAGCGTTCCCGCCGTCAATTATGTTTTTTTAAAGGACAACACGCGCGACGCTTTAAACGCTGCGTTTAAGGACTGCAAAGGGGAATCAAAGTACAGCCTTTATCCCTACGAGGGAGCGAACGTGTTTACCCTTTTAGCCGACATCAACGCCCGCGCATACGTTGGCAGATACGGCGAACCGGCGGAAGCGGTCCGGCTGGATGAAATCACCGAACCCCGAAACCTGCTGAAAACGCCAAAAATCGTCAATCAGCATTACGACCCCGGCGCCGATTGGTTCGCCTGGGTAAAATTGCTTGAATCGTATATCTACCAATGCGACGGGGACACCACCGGCGGCGCCCCCGTTATAAAAGCGCTGGCGCTGCTGCTAGCAGATGTTAAGTTATGGATTTTTAACCATTTAGACATCTACGACCGCGCGCCGTGGCTCATTTGAGCATTTTAAACTATTCAACCCACTACACCGGCAGGAAAGCCGCCGGTGTAGAATATTAAAAGGCAGAAGCGATTTTCTAGGAGGAATCAACCATGTTGAAAGAAATCAAAAACAATGTTTACAACGCGCTTTTTGTCGCAGCCAATGAAGAAGGCCAGCGCTACGCCGCTTTTGAAAGCGACTGGAACGGCGAATATTGGGAAGCGATAGCCTGCACCGAAAGCGGCGAGCTTATCAAAAGCGAAACCGTTAAGCTTTACCCCGTCATGGTGTACCTGGCCGAATCCGACCAATACGAAACAGTTGGCTACGATAAAGAAGCGCCCCGTATTCTTCTCCCCGGCTGGCGCGACTATCAGAAGTGCGGCTACAACGAAAGCTATTCCCTGGCCCCCGTCGCTTACAGTGAAGCGAGTGACCGCGTTTACATGATGCTGCCGGAAGGCGCTAGCGTTTACGCTGATGACGCAGGCTGCCCGGTGATTGATTATGACGGCTTTAAACAAGCCGACGTAATTAACCAATATGACGGCAGCGGCTGCCGCCCGTATATCATCGACAACGACCGCCGCCGCGCGTATCTGGAAGTTGTCGAACTGTAAAACTGAATCACCCGCCCGGCGCAAGTCGGGCTATTACGGATGAATGCTTATAAAACACAAGCCCCAGGGCAAACGCCCCGGGGCTTTTCTGTATCCTGCGAATGCGAGCAGGCTATATATTTTTGAAGCCGAAATGTTTTACAGGTATAATCACTAGGGCTGCCATAATTGGAACGCGTGGCGGCCCTTTTCTGTGCGTGTAGCGCATACTTTAGGGAAGCGAAAAACAAAAAGGCCGAGGCAAAACCCCGGCTTTTTTTGTTTGTGTTCGCACACGTAACGCCCAACCAATAGCAAGCGTTTTCTTAATGTTTGGAAGCGGCAGCGCCGTGCGCCTGCCTTTACTTTTCTTGCTTCTGTTCTGCCCTGGCCTTTTGGAAGCTGTTCGCGTTTATGTCAATCCGGAGCAGCCCTTCTTGAATCGCCAGCATGAGTAGGCCGTCAATGAATGAGCGGCGGCGGAGCGCGTACACCTGCGGGCTAATCTCATCCATAACGGAGATTTTGCGGACCGTCCAATGGTATACATACCGGTGCTGAATCGCCTTATAAGACTTGTCACCAAACCGCTGCCGAAACAGAAGAAGCGAACGTTCCATAACATCCAGCCATTTTTCCGGCTGGTAAACCAAAAACGCCTGCCCAAGATAAATACACCGAACCGCAGCAAGCGGCGTTACTGCTTGAATCGCAAGGCGTGCCGTAGAATCGCCGCCGGTCCTCATATCAAATTCCAAGCGTTCCGCCCTCTGCTGCATCCTGGCGGAAACAACCGCTTTACCAATCGCATTTTTGGCAAAGAACAAACTCTCTGCGTGGTCTGCTGCTTCTGCGTAATCCATTTTCTTTACCAGTCCACATCATCGAGCGGGTCTTTCCGTTCCTCTTTCGGAGGATACGGCGCTGTGTTTTCCGCAATCCGGACACATTCCAAATGCTCCATCAGCAAGTAGCTTGCTTTAGAATTTTTGCCGTTCCTATCCACGTATAAATCAGTCTGAAAGCGGCCGCCCACAATAACTTGCGAGCCTTTTGTAACAAAATTGCTGATATATTTAATCAGTCCAGGCACAAAGCAGCGGCAAGAAATGTAATCGTAAACGCGCTTATTATCTTTATCCCGATATTGGCGCGCACACTGTATTTCCAAAGTGCATACCTCTTTGCCGTTCTTCATAACTTTTGCATCCGGTTCAAATTTTACCCAGCCAAGTATTAAACAGTTATTCAACATTATAAATTTTCACCTCAACTTTTGGTATGTCACTATATTTTTTAGATACTGTAAGTTTAACAATCTGTTTATCATCCTTGTAGACAATGCCAGATATAGAATCAAGAATAATTTTTGCAACGTTGTCAACATCGGTTTTTTTTATCGGCAGTTGCAAGCCGTTTAAAGCCTGCTCCTTGAATTTTTTCGACTTGCTGGCAGGAATACCCACGTCAGCTATTATCTCTACACCTAGTGGCAATTCCGTGAGCGTCAGCCCTATTCTTTGCATTGCTTCACTGGCTAACAGTTTGACGTAGGCTTTATAGTTGCGGCTTTTCTCCGGGTCGTATGCTTTCACAAATCCACCGTGAGTAGAGAAACGGGGTCTGCCCTGCGCCGTCGGTTCGCCTGGAATCGTAAATGTTAAATTCATTCTTCTGTATCCTCTTCAGATTCATCGTCAGCATCAAAAGGCCCCGGGATATATACTTCTTCGTCCTCTTGCTTCGCCAGCTCCACCATATACAAGCCAATCAGACTATATACGGCAATGTCTTTCAGACTTTCAGCGATTTTGTCGCCATGAATATCGTGAGTATAAACAAAAGCGATATGCTTTGCCATATACGCTTTCAATTCCTCAAACATTCCCTCTGCATCGTCCGTGTGTCCGTTCAGCAGCGCGCCGCAGCGAAAATTAGCAAGCTCATCTGCGCCGGAAGAATACTGCTCATATTTCTTTTGGAACAATTTCCCCAATTCGCCAAGCTGGCTACACATATATTTGCTTAAACCTTTACTCATATTTTGGTACCTCCTTCACATAATCCACATAATAGACCGCCTTAAAATCTTCCGGTGCTTCCGCCTCTGCTTTAACCTGCGCTGCATCAGCGTTATCAGCCTCAACGCAGGTTTGCAGATCCATATCGGGGAAGGCGATACTCTTCCAGGTTACAAGATACTTCATTTTCTCGCTTCCCTTTCCTGTTTAATCGCTTCCAGCATCGGCCGCTGAAATTCGCAGTCATCATCAAATTCCACTTTGCCGTCCCTATCTCTGCGCATCTCCATTACCTCAAAATTCCATTCAATGTCGTGCTCCATCTGCGCCAGCATCCAATCCGGGAAGCGGTGAAGATTTGTCACCAGTTCGCTTTGGATAGCAGACAGGCTTTGTGTGCCTATCCTATGTACAGCATATCGAAAAGCAAACAGCATCACAGTCAGTTCAGGTTCGTTCATTCTTGTTTGCTCTCCTCCTTTGCTCTCATTCGTTCAATAACTGTGCTTGTTATCTCGATGGCTTCGCTAGCAGCCATTCCGCCACCGCATTTACTATGCACGTATTCAATGGCTTGCCACATCACAGTAGCGACAAATTTTTTAATCGTCGGATACTCTCCGTTTACTCTGCTGCTGCAATTTTTGTCGCCTTTATCGTAAGCGAGCATATACTGAGCGCCGCTTTCTTCCAATAACTTCTTAGCTTCTTCTACCTTGTTGTAATTAATCATGTTCTTCATCCTTTCTTAAGCCACGCTTATTTTTCGATGTTTACAATTTCAATTTTGACCAGATAATCGCTGATGTCGTCCCCGTCAATGTACCAAATCTTGCTGTTATTGAAATAAACTTCAAGCTCGTCCAGGTCACCATCGTATTTCAGGTATTTGATACCCTCCAATTCAATGTCGATAAATTCGCCGAATCCGTCGTCGTCGAGGTCGCCCACCCAGTCAGAGTCGTCAATGCAGGTGCTCAAGAGGTCTGCGCCAGCGCATTCGCTTTCAATCGGTGTGCGAACAATAACCTTGCCATTATCAAACATATAAGTGCTTTCAACGATATGCGTAAGACCAAAGGCCTTTTCCGGATCATAAGATTTTAACATGAATATTCCTCCTTTTATAAAAAGCGACAAAGAAAGTCGGCTTCGTAGCATCCCGAGTATCGGTCTTGCCGTTCGCCGCCGTCCCATATCTTCCAATACCTGTCCATTATGATATTCGGACCGCAATCTAAGCCACGCTCAATGCCGTATAAACGCCCTAAACGTGACACAAGACTATCTTCTGTATGTTTATCGCCATAATTCATTTAAAGCCTCCTATAGCTCATAATCAACGCCCATTTCCTTTGCAACGGCGGGCAATGCCGCTTCCGCTTCTTTCCTTGTCTTAAAAACCCAGCCTGCTTTAGCTAAAGCTTGAAAGGTAATAATGTCATTCACCCAAACAAAATCTACAACCTTTAAAACACCATCCAAGCCCACACTATAAAAACTATACACTGTCTGCCCTTCTTTCGGCTTCCACGGTAGCTTCACAATTTCGTCAGTGCCCTTCACCAAGGCAGCAAAGGCTACGTCAGCAGATATTTCGGCTATTTCAATACCGCTGTCATGGGTTAATTTCAATCCGGCGTTAGTAAATCTATAGGTCAATTCGTTATCGCCTTTAACTTTAAAGTCTTCGCCTATCTCTACACCCAACATTTGGGCGATTTGCGGGATTAAATTTTTAGCCATTTTTATACCTTCTTTTCTTAGATAACCTACACTATAATACGCACACCATTAGGTTTTTTATTTTTGCCGCTATCTATAACAATCATTTTTTCATCAAGTCCAGTGGCATAACCAGTATAATGCGACAAAACATCTAATGTTAAATGCTCATTTTCTGCGTCATGTTTTACTGCCCATTCGTAAAACTCTTTAATCGTCATTTTTCTTTACCTCCGTAATTTTTCATAAACCACGAATTGCCTGTGCCGTCAAAAATCAACTTAAAGCCATTGATTTCAATTTCTGCCTTGCCGTCAAACGGCTTTTTAGTGACGGCAAGCCAACTCAATTTATCCATGACAGCTACAACAGCGTCATCTGTTAAGTCAATTTTTTGTCCTGTAATAATGCCTTTGTTATTGACATTGGCATAGTAGATTTTTCCAAATGCTGAACAGCATAAATGTTTAGCCATGTTATCACTCCTTCATAGCCTTACTCGCCTTTAAAATTTTCTCAATTAGCTTATCCACGGCCTTGTCCGCAAGTTCGCCGGTAGCTTCAATGTTTGCTGGTGTTATACGCCCTGCCACATACATCGCAATCATTTCATCTTTAGTTGGAACAGCCATTGCAAGCACATCAACAATTAAGGCCACGCAGGTTAGTTTCTTCGTGAAATTTAAAAATGCTTTACCAAAGCCATTGTAGTCACTGCCGCAATCAGCGCGGCTTGAAACAATCCCTGTTATGCTTATGCCAGCACCCATGGTTAGTAAAACCCCTGCTACAATGCAGAAGTGATGTATCATGTCCATTCTTCCCGCCCAGTAAATCAACCACGGCGAAATAATTGGTTCATTCATTTGCACTTTCTCCTCATCCTTCTATCTCTGCAATGAGTTTATCAATCTCATGCTGCAATTCATTGTCGATTTCTGCACGAATAACAGCCATAGCCTTGTACAGATAATCCGTATCGCCGGAGCAAAGCCATTCTTCCAGCTCTGCATTAACAGCCTTGATGAGCTTTTCTTGATGTTCCATGTTCTTCAACCTCCTTTAATCGCTATCAACAAAGCAGCCGCAGCCTCCAATATCGAATAAGTCAATCTCCTTATGAGCTTCCACGTCCAATCGAAGTTGCCTTAATGTATAAGGCTTAGTAACGCCATTCGTAGTCTTTTTCATAAACGCTATATCCTTGCCTAATAACTCACGCATGGAATTTTCTTCCTGCTCTGCTCTTGCGTATCGGTCCGGCAACGCTTCAAGTAGTTTTGCGAAATGCCCTTGCCCCGCACGGCAGCAGAAGCCGCCGCAGTTATTATGCGCAAATCCCATAGCGTACAGTCTTGGCGGTTCTATGCCATCAGCCTTTAACACTTCAAGCATATCAACCTTGCTGAGATATGGTGCTTCACTCATTGGATATTCAACCTTGAACGGTGCCCAATTTTTCCTCGGTGCATTAAAACGATGTGTTTCCGTCCAATCCAATCCCAGATACAACTTAGTTTCTTCCGGCTCATAATTGCTGAAAATATAATCATGAGCTGTTTTCTGCTTTAGGATATGACTGCACGGCGCCAGCCTATTGTTCCCTAAAAATCTGCTATCCCGGTACACTTCAAAAGGTGTTCTTCCGTCAGCGATTTTTATCAGTTCAGCGCCTAGCTTCTCCGCTGCCTCGTCGATAAATCTGTATAAGTCCTCGTCCTCTATTTTGGTGTCGGTAAAAAGCAGGACAACGTTCTCTTTACCGACGTTTTCTATAACTCGCTTGGCAGCGCAATAACTACACGCGCCGCCGCTAAAAAATACTACGTGTTTCACTCACGCCAGCTCTTTCGTGTTTTATTACACATGAGCTGGGCACGCCAGCAAGCCACCCATACAGTAAGCTGATTAGACTAACTGCGCAGTCATCGCCAGCGTTTACGTTTATTCTTAGCACTTAATACGGTGTTTCCAGGTAATCAACCTTTGAGCCTGTGCAGCTCGCCACCTCAACAACCCTTGTTAGGATGAGTGATTCGCGGTATTCTTTCTCTCCCTTGCTCCGCATTTCTGCGGCGTATTTTCACACCGCTTGCAAGGCCTATCGCACTCACAGCAGCAGATGTGAAGCAGCGTACTTATCACGCAGTCCGGTGTAACAGCCCTGCAATAGTATTTAGGCTTTAAGCGTGTTTCTAGTGCGCTGGCAGTTTCATCCTGCTGCGTAATGGTTTCCGGCGGCTTCGGTGTACCCGTCAGTCCCTTTACCTTTGCTTTACATCTCAGCAGGCCACAAGATTTTTCCTTGCCTTTCTTAAACTCCCAGATGGTCACTTTTTTTGTTTTGCCACAATCGCAACGCACCAAGAAGTAAGCTGAACCCCTATCCTGGTAGCCTAAATACTTCTCAACTGTCAGCGTGCCAAATTTCACGCCAACCCATGCCGTCCAATTATTCACGCCAGCACCTCCAAAGTAAGCTCGTTGCCACATTTCAGCAGCTTACTTTTGCAAGGCTCATTATGCTTGCAGCTATACGCATAGTCGTTCATGTAGCATTGCAGGATGCGGAATTGATTGTCAATAGCGTTATCATTCAAGCCAATCTGCCGGCCGTACTCAAATACGGCTTTATCCTGCGGCATATACGGCATAATGAGCCGGTGTTCCGCCAGCTTTGCCCTTGTCCATTTCAGCAGCATACTGTTCAGCCTGTCAGCAAGCGGCTTGCCGTCGCTCAGCTTCTCCATGTTGCAGCGGTTTATATTCTCCTGCACATGAGCTTCTTCTGCCTGCTTCAAAGCAGCCTGCATCAGCGCCGGGCTGATTATATTCACGTTAAGGCCGTTCGCACCGGTCAAGGTAAGCGCTATCTGCTCTGCCTTCTCCCACCGGTCAAGGCCTATATTTTGCTGATTAAAAATTCCTGCCCAAAGGTTGACTGTTTCTGACAAGATTCGTTTCGCTTCTTCCAGGCGGTCAAAGCCGGGCCGTATATCCTGCGGCATCCGTTTTCCTGCCTGTTGCAGTTTAACAATCGTTTGGGCTATTCTCTGCTGTTGCAGCATCTTCTTCGCCTCCGTACAATTCGTTCACTAGGTCCATGCCTGTATAATCATTCCTGCCTTGCTTCTTGCTGTTGCCGCTGGCATAGTTTCTTGCTACGGTCTGCACATACGCAAAGTTTCTTGCGCCGTGCTCTACCGCCGCTAGTATTCCTTGCTCAACGGCAGCTTCGCCAACCTCACCTAACAAGGCTTGCAGTTTTTCTCCGACGATTGGAGTAAGCGGCATCATGTTTTTCTCCCACAAGGCAAAAATTTCAGTATGTGTTTTTGCCTCGTCATCGTCATTTCTTTTAGGATGATGATAATCATCCTTTTCTTTATCTCTATACTCTATACTCTTATCTCTAATCTCTGTCGGACATTTTGTCCCTTTTTCTGGGGACATTTTGTCCCCCTTTTCGGGGACATTTTGTCCCTTTTTATTTTGACGTTGCGTCTTTTTCTTCGTCGCTGATTCTGACGCGCTACCGCTGCCGGTCATATTAGCAACCTCCGGCAAGTAGCTTTCGCCTTTATCGTTCTTCTCAATAAGGCCAATTTGTTCAAACAAAGCAAGCGCACTTTCGACGATTTCAATATCAAATTGCGTCTGTTTAGCGATTGATTCAGCAGTATACTGAATAGTCATTTTGCCGACCTGCCGAACAAGTACGCCGTCAGTTTTCAATGACTTTAAGCACAGTTTAAGGTACAAGAGTACGTATTTTTCGCCGTTTTCCTGGTCCTCTAGCCACTCAACGACATCACTTTCAAAGAAGTTTTCGTTGAGCTTTAACCAATAATACCTGCCAGCCATGTTTTACTCCTCAAAGTATGTAGGTACTTCGTACACCATTTTATTGTTCTTCCGGTATACCTTGATTCTTCCGTCCTTCTTGCAGAACTTCAAAAATCTATACCAGCGTTTCGGATTGCTCTTTCTATACGAATACATAGAAAGAAGATGAAGTCCAGCTGCTCCCTTGATAAGCTCAAAGAATAAGTCGAAAGCATCTGGCTTTGCTTCTTCTAAATCGTCCGCAAATTTGTTACTGAAGCCAAAGTGTCCTTTACCTACAAGAACTATTGCTTTACTTTTTTCGCACGGTGTCGCTTTTACATTCAACATTTTGTCCCGCTCCTTTCAAATTTTTAGGGGACATTTTGTCCCAAAGTTGGGGGACATTTTGTCCCCACTTTTCGGGACATTTTGTCCCCGATGATTTTGGTTATTTCATGCTTGCTTCAATTTCTTCTGCCGTGAAGATTTCACCGGTAGCAGTATCAAC
>OIYV01000229.1_pt1 | contig 36834 bp, 54 predicted proteins | sample 1588251 | NCBI WGS metagenome assembly OIYV01 (sample SAMN03283282) | human gut metagenome | biome: human-associated habitat; material: feces | host: Homo sapiens | place: Peru | collected 2012
GGTCGCGTTTGGCGGTATAGAGGTCGAGGACCTCATCGTAATAGCTGTCGTCGAAATTGAGGGCGGTGACGACGGCTTCCTGCAGGGGAGCGGCGGCGCCCACGGTGAGGAAGTCGTGGACCTTTTTGATACGCTCGGTGATTTCGGCAGGGGCGATAGTGTAGCCCAGGCGCCAGCCGGTGATGGAGTAGGTCTTGGACAGCGAGCTGCAGCTGATGGTGCGCTCAAACATGCCAGGCAGCGTGGCCATGTAGACGTGCTCATGGGGTGCGTAGACGATGTGCTCGTAGACCTCGTCGGTGATGCAGTAGGCGTCGTACTTTTTGCAGAGGTCGGCGATGAAGGTGAGCTCCTCGCGCGTAAAGACCTTGCCGCAGGGGTTGGACGGGTTGCACAGGACAATGGCCTTGGGGTCGTTGTCGCGGAAGGCCGCCTCGAGTGTCTCGCGGTCAAAGTCGAATGTGGGCGGGTTGAGCGGCACGTAGATGGGCTCGGCACCCGAAAGGATCGTGTCGGCGCCGTAGTTCTCGTAGAACGGCGAGAAGATGACGACCTTGTCGCTGGGGTTGGTGACCGTCATCATGGCGGCCATCATGGCCTCGGTGGAGCCGCAGGTGACTACGATATTCTCGTTGGGGTTCACCGGCATGCCCATAAAGTGCTCCTGTTTGGCGGCGAGCGCCTCGCGCATGGCCTGGGAGCCCCAGGTGATGGAGTACTGGTGATAGAGCGGCTTGGGGTCGGTCGCGATGGTGCTGAGGCTCTCGAGCAGCTGCGCCGGGGGATCGAAGTCAGGGAAGCCCTGCGAGAGATTGACAGCGCCGTACTGATTGGAGATGCGTGTCATGCGGCGGATGACCGAATCGGTAAATCTTGCCGTTCGGTTGGAGAGTTCTTTCATGACGGTCCTTTCGAGGATTTGCAGTGGGGCAAGTTTACTCCTATGAAACCGGTGGGATTTGTTCGAAATGGTCTCGAAAAACTCTTTTCAAAATTCTTGAAAATTGGGGCTTGCATCGCGTGGCGTTCCTTGCAATAATAGTCGAGCGCGAAGCGCACAGGACACGGTGGGTGTAGCTCAGTTGGCTAGAGCGACGGGTTGTGGTCCCGTAGGTCGAGGGTTCGAGTCCCTTTACCCACCCCAGTTCTTGCTTCGTGTTGATATCGGGTCGTTAGCTCAGTTGGTAGAGCAGGGGACTCTTAATCCCAAGGTCCAGGGTTCGACCCCCTGACGGCCCACCAAAGAACGCACAGGTCAGCGCTTCGGCGCTGACCTTTTTTGTTTACCGAGAAGCCAAATCATAACCGTCCGTTACCGTTCGTGTTTTACGCCCCCTGCCGTTTATGCGCGGCAGGGGGCGTTTTATGCATTTTGCAGGTAGTGGACCTAGGGAACGCCGTTTAGAGCGTCTCGGCGCTGCGACCGGTGCCATTAAAACCGCCGTCCGCGCCGCCGCCCTCGACGATCTGCAGGGCGCGCCCGACCTGCCTGGCGGCCTTCTCGCGCTCCGCGAGGCCCGGCTTGATGTAATGGCGGTAATCTGTCCCCAGGTCCGTATGACCGTGCAGGTCCATGATGCTCAGGGGGTCGACCTCGGTCGCCGCCATGATGGTCTCGGACGTGTGACGCAGGGCCTTTGGCGGGATATACCGCAGGTCATGGCGTACGCACATGCGCCGCCAGGCGCGCACGAGGTTGTCGCCGCGCATGTTCACGATGCGCTGCCCGCTCCATTCGCGCACCTGCTCCGTAACCGAAGTGCCGCCCTCGACGGTTATGCTCGGGCGCAACTCGTCCATGATCTGGTGCAGGCGCTCGCGGCCCGCCAATAAAACCGGCACGGTGCGCACGGAATGGGCGTTCTTGGTCTCCTTCACGCCGTCCTCGTCCGTGTACGCGCGGCAGACCTCGATGTACTCCGAGACGGTCGGCTTGCCCGTGGCGAAGTCGTAGGTCGTGGTGACCTTGAGGTCGCACGGGCGCACCGCCAGCGCCTCCTCCTTGCGCAGCCCGCTCAGCCCCAATATCAGGTAGGCGTTCATGACCAGATCGGCTCGGTCGTCGCTGACGGCGAGCTTGCGCAGCGCCTCGGCGGCCTCGGGGATGCTCCATGGCTCCACGGGCGCCTGCTTGGCCTTGGGGGCGATCACGCGGCGGCGGAAGGGCTCCACCGTCACCCAGCCGTCGTCGAAGGCGCGGCGCATGACGGCGCGCAGGGTGGTCTTGGTCTTGGCCGGCGCGCCCGAGCGCTCGATGCAGCTGCGCATCATGTCGTGGGTTATCTCCGATATGTCGATGCTCCCCAGGACGGGGGAGATGTAGTTCTCCATCTGGCCGTCGTACTCTCGCAGGCTCGCCTTGGAGCGCGGCTTGCCGCGGTTGCTGGGGGAGTCGCGGAAAACTCCCCAGTAGTACATGTCGAGCGTCACGCCCGCGTGCGCCGCCTGGGATACGCCCAGTTCCTGCGCGAGCTGGGCGATGGCGATATCGGCCTCGGTCTCGGTGCCGTATACGGTGCGCGACACGCGGCGCACGTGGCCGTCCGCGCGGAAGCCCGCCTGCACGCGGATCACCCACTTGCCGGGCGCGACCTCGCGCTTGGAGCCGAGTTTTGACCTTGGGTTCTCGTTGGTTGCCATATAATGGTCCTGCCTTTCCCTTTTTGCCGGAGGGCATATGCCCCGTGCGGATCCGCCAAGATTGCCGCACGGGGCTTTTTGTTTGCGTTGAGGCCGGCTACGCGACTGCGCGGCGCTTGGGCCTGCCCGAGCGGGGCGTGTCGGTCAGACGCGCCGCTATGCTCTCCACGGTCACGTAGGTGCGGCGGCCCTTGCGGTAGCCCGTAAGGATCCCCGAGTCGAGCATGTGGGTGATCCTGCCGGGGGAGACGGAGAGCCTGCGCGCGGCTTCGGCCGCCGAGACCGTCTCGCCCTCCACGATGTACCCCTCGTCCGTGGAGAAGGCGACCATCATGGAGAGCCCGCCGTCTGCGGGCTCGATGAACTCGGACTCAGGCACGGCAAGACCGTCCTTCACGAGCGCGGCCACGTAGGTGCTCGCCGCGTCCACGGACTGCTCGGCGGCCTCGGCAATCGTGTCGCCGCAGGTGAAGCATCCCGGCAGTGAGGGAAACTCCACGTCGTAGCCGCCGTCCTCGTCGGGTGTGAGCACCGCCTGGTAAACGTATGTCTTCATATCTTTCGACCCCCAAGGGGGCGGGGCTAGAGCCACCCCGCCGTCTTAGCTATCTTCCGGTACGTCCCTATCGGTATCTCCTTCTTGGAGGTGGGCACGCTGATCTGGACCCCGTCCTTTCGCGCGACCACATGGCTGCCCTTGCCGGTGTAGAGCGTCCAACCCTCCTTCTTGAACCGCTTGAGCACCTGCGCGGGCTCCTGCTCCTTGGGCATCTCTCCTCCTTTCGACAATTTAATTATAAACAGTTGATAGTTAGCAATCAAGTAAATTATCAAGTATTTATAGTTTTAAAATTGACCACACGGATCCGCCAAGATTGCCGCACGTGGTTTCTTTATGTCTGGAGCTGTCAAAGAATCTTTGACAGCTGAGGTGCCAGCTTGGGTTTTTTAGAAAAAATCGAAAAAACCTAGCCGCGCCGCGGGTCATAATCGTGATGAACACCATTCACGCTCCTGGAGGTACCCATGGCTCGCTATAGCGTCGGCGCATACACGTACGAGGACGATTCCCCCGACACGATGATTTACGACGGGCTCACGGGCATCCCGTTGAGCTTGGGGTACGAACTCGTGTCGCAGGAGCGCGGGGACACCGTGAGGGTCGTCGCCCTGGGCGTGAAGGACGACACCGCGGGCCCCGTTCCGTTTGCGACGCTCAGGCCGTGCGCGTACTCCCTGGCATCCGAGTATGACGTTCGTGCCGTGAGGTGCCCGCAGACCGGGCAATGGGTCCTCATAGGGTACATGGGCGTCTAGAGGAAGCCTGCGATCTTCCCGTCTAGTCAAACACGAGATATAGCTTCGTTGCGTTGCTGCCGTCTTGGAAGTAGTCATACATATAGCATGCGCGGCACTTCCTTTCTTTGTATTCGGTAAGCTGCTTGTATACCTTATGGTTGCTTGCGTTTATTTCTACGAGCGGCTCCTTTCCCGCCAAGATCCTAATATGGGGCTTTGCGGATGAACCCTTTGGTGTCGGGATAATCTCGAAGTTCGGTGTAAAGCGGAGATCTCCTATTGGTGGTGTTCCGGCAATCCAGTTGTGTTCCGTAACTTCTATCCACACTTCGCTTGAGGTCTCATGGAGCTCGATTCCGGTTCTGTTTTGCCTGATTTCTGAAATCCTCGCCCTGTATCGTTCCTCCTTTATATGTAGTTCGTTCTCTTCTGAGAAGGGAACGGGCTCGGTTGTAGCTTTTTGTCTTTCCCACCACTGCTTCAGGAGTCGCGGGTCCGCGGTCATGGTGACAAGTTCGGGAATCCCAGCAGAGTGCATTCCGATCTTCTTAACTTTGACCTGAACCTTAAATCCGGCTGCGACCATTTCCTTGAGAAAGCCTAGGCATGACGACGTGAGTCCAAATGTGCGTCCTTTATAGGCAAGAGGCGTGTCACCAAATGCGCCGGTATCGGTGGTCGTCCCGGTCGACTTGCTGTGAATAACCGTGTCAAATCCGAGCGGGGCCACGTAAAACACCGCTCCTTTTTTGACCCCTTTAAACACTATGCCGAGATACGTGTAAATGACTTTCTCTGTATCGCCGTCGATGTCTATGACGCGCGCGGCGGGGTGCTCACCGTTTCGTGTGGACATGACGGCAGGGTTGGGCATGCCTTCTGTGGCAGGAGTGCGCGCGCTTTCCGACGCTCCATTGCTCGTCAAAATCGCTTTAATAAATGAGCTGAAAAGGCCCATGGGTACCTCCTGACCTTGCTATGCGGACCTTATTTGATCCGCTTCCAGCCCTTCGATTTCAGGCGCTGCAGCCTGATTTTGGGACAGCTCGGCCTGGTCGCGTGCCGTCTCCAGGATCTTCGAGCGCCTCTTCTCGGTGCTCTGCCGGTAGCAGGTGATCAGCTCGCCCTCTTCTGGAGTCTGATTTTGCTGGGACTCCATCGGGGACCATTCCCTGCCCCCTAAGGTGTCTAGCGAACAGTTGAGAGCGTCAGCAATTCTCCAGGCCGCATCAAATGCCATGCTGCGGCGTCCTTGCTCGTATTCCGTGTAGCGGCTTGTCTCAAATCCAGCATGTTTCGCAAACGCCGCGGCGCTTTTGAAGCCAGCAGACTTTCTGAGCAACTGTATGTTCTTGCCGATCCGCTTCCTAAGAGTGTCTTCTGTCATTGGGCCTCCTCCCGTTGTTACCTAAGAAATTAAGGCAAAGCGCCAAATATTTCAATCAAATACTGAAATCTTTGTTGACAACTAGGCAGAGAGCCGTAATATTGAAAACAGCAATTAGGCAGAGAGCCAAAAAATATCTTCTATATAGAAGATATTACGGCTGAGGTTGACAGCGCTCAACCTCAGCCCCTCTCGTTCCCGCAGATGAAAGGAGTTGTCAATGGCGTTTAGCAAGGAAGAGATGTCCGCATGCCTTCGTGAGCTTCGTGCTCGCAAGCGCGTTACCCAACAGGAGGTCGCCGATGCTGTCGGGGTGGATGCCACGAGCATCTACAACTACGAGAACGGTCGCACGGCACCGACCTTTGAAATCGCTTGGCGCCTTGCAGATTTTTTTGACGTTTCCCTTGACCGTTTGGGCGGGCGAAACACGGACGAGGCCGCCTAGGCCGGATGGAGGAAGAGAAATGATAGGCAAGAGCTACGAGCTGCCCGACGACATCACGGACCTGGGCGGCATGGTGACGTGGGTAGACAAGGATGCCGAGTGGCACACGGAGATGTTCGAGTTCCTGGCCGACGCGCGCTATGCGTTCCGCGAGCACGTCAAGGACGGCAGCCCCGCCTACCTCGCGCGCTTGGTCGCGCTCGACCACAGGCAGGCGCTCGACCCGGTGTCATACGACGTCATGGAGATCGGCCCTGCGGCGGGCGAGTGGCCGTTCGGCCGCGGTTGCGAATGACCCGGGCGCTGCTGGCCTCGGCTGTCGTGATGGACACCGCCGGCTGGATGTGCACCGCGCAGGGGGCCTACGGCCTTGCGCGGGTGTGCTTCTCGGCCGCCGTGCCGTTCATCGCGGCGTGGGCGCTCGCGTCGCTCTGCGACTGACGGCGGGCCCGCCCCCGTCGCGCCACGGGTTCCGTACCGCCCCCCATTCCGCGGGGCCCGCGGCGCGACGGGGCCGGACTCCCTACTTCCGGCCCACATGGTGCCGCCGCCGACTTGGCGGGGCGGCGGCACCGCTCCCTTTGGCGGGGGAGCGCCCTCCGGCTGCGCCATCTGGTGCGGCCCTCCGGCAAGGGATTGGCTCTATTACATGTGAAAGGAGAAGGCCATGTGGATGTCGATAGCCAAGGGCGCGCGTTACGCCTGCTGCGACAACGTCACGTTCCGAGCGATGGTCATGCAGGGCGTGATACCGCGCTACCCGTCGCTCAACCCCAACAGCTCGCGCGAGGTGGTGCGCAGCGAGGACATCGACGCCGCCATCATGGCGCGCGGCGCGGTGCCGGCGCTGCCCTCGCCCGACTGCGTGCCGGCGCGCCGACCGAGGCGGGTGGCGTGATGGGCGACCTGGTCTGGGAGGCGGGCTGCAGACTCGGCGAGTGGTGGAACTCACTTCCCGAGCGTGTGCGCAGCGTGGTGTGCGCCGTGGCGCTCATCGGCCTGATCGCCGTCGCGGGCGCCATCGAGGGGACCGCGCCGAGCGGGATGTACTACTAGCCCCTATTTACCTTGACAGCTGTATAGCGATCGGGGCGGCGGCCCGGGGAAGGGAGCCGCCCTATGGGACAGGGAATGCCGCCCGTCTGGTCTTTCGTCCTCTTCGCCCTTGCGTTCACCATGTTCTTCATCCTGGGGCTCGCTACATCCGGAGCGCTGTCCGGATGAGCGCGATGAGCGTGGGCGCGGCGGCGCCGCCGATGAATCCGGCTATGGCGCCGGAGACGACGCTGAACAGCGCCACGAGGTAGTCGTGCCTGCGGCCGCCCCGGACGTTCTCGCGCTCGATGCGCGCCGCCTCGTCTCGGTCTAGGAACCAGCGGCGTCCCTCCGAGGTCAGCTCGCCGAAGAACTTCCGGTTCGCCTCGCCGCCCGCGCGGCCGTCGAGGAGCCCCTTTCTCGCGAGCACTTCGTATATGCGGCGCTCGAGGTCGTACTCGCGGGTGTACGTACGGATCTCCTCTCCGTGCGCGTTAACGCCCTGGAGCGTGGAGAGCTCGTCGTTGAGCCGGCTCCAGATGAAACCGTCCACCGACTCGCCCCGTTCGGAAACCTCTTGGAGCTTTCTGAGATAGGACTGCTCCTCACTCGTCAATTCAACCATCCGGACCTCCGCCCCGATCGCTATAGCAGTTCATGCGAGGCCGTGGGCCTCGAGACAGGAGGATACATGCAATTCGAGAAGAAGTCTGTGCGCCTGGGCGACATCCGCCCGAGTGGGCAGAACCCGCGCGAGGACTTCGGCGACATCGGCGCCCTGGCCCGCAGCATCGAGGCGACCGGCGGCGAGCCGCTGAACCCGCCCGTGGTCGTGGCGGACGGCAACGTGTTTCGCATCGTGGACGGCGAGCGCCGCTACCGCGCGCTGTCCTCGATCTACGGTGAGGACCGCGAGGTCTCCGCGCTGGTGGCCGACACGATGGACGAGGCCAACGAGCTCGTGGCAATGCTCGCCACCGATGACAAGCGCCAGCTGACCGAGGCCGAGCGCGCCCGCGGCGTGCAGCAGATGCTCGTGCTGGGCATCGACGAGCAGCGCATCGAGCGCGCGAGCCGCGCCACGGCCGGGCAGATCCGCGCGGCGCGCAGGCTGCGCGGGCGCATCGACGCGGGCGTGCAGGTGACGCTCGAGCAGCTCGAGGCCGCGAGCGCCTTCGACGACGAGAAGGATATCGAGGCCGTGCTGGCGGCCGGCGATGGCTGGGCGGGCAAGGCCGACAGCATCCGCCGCCGCGTCGAGCGCGAGGAGGCCAAGGCCGAGGACTACGACGCGTTCGGTGACGCGGGCATCCCGGTCGTGAAGGAACAGCCTGAAGGGTTCATCTACACGGACTGGGTCCATGTCGGCCTCGCCGCCGAGAAGCTCGAGGGGAAGGAGTTCGCCGCCGGCGCCGTTGCCGTGTGGAAGGGCAGCTACTGGGACCTCTTCGCTCCGAAGGGCGGCGATGATGCCGAGCCCGAGAAGACCGAGGAGGAGATCCGAGCCGAGCAGGAGGCCGCGCGCGAGGAAGCTGCGCTCAAGGGGCTGTACAGGAGCCTGATCGGCTTTGTGGCGTCCGGCGCCTTTGCCATGTCCAAGGACCTCATGATGGAGGTGCGCGTGGGCCGCGAGGACCCGCCCGCGCTGCTCATGGCGATGGGCGGCGACAGCCACCCCGAGAACGAGGAGCGCTTCGGTGCCGTACGCGACGAGTTCGCCCGCAACCTCAAGGCGTGCAAGCCCAGCGAGTACGAGGTCGGCTGCTGGCTCATGGCGGCGGCCAAGGACATGGCCCAGCTCAACAACCGCTGGGGCGGCGACGACGCGGAGGCGTGGCTCGACCACTATGACATCTTCTGCTCCGCGGGCTTCGAGCCCGGCGAGGAGGACGTGTGGCTCATGGAGAGGGTGCAGGCGAGCGCCAAGGAGGAGGAGAAGGATGAGTAGCGAGAAGAAGGTCAGGGTGACGGTCGAGGCGTGCGGCGCGGTCCGCTCGTTCGAGTGCCGCTGCGCGACGGTCTCGACCGCCAACGGGGACGGCTCCGGCGACTCATGCTTTGTGGGTCCGACCGACATCAGCGACCTGTTCGCGCTCGCCTGCGAGTGCGCCGACGCGCTCTGCGCGGCCTTCAGCCAGGCGGGCATCCCGGACAGGAACGCGCGCAAGCTCGTACTCATCGCCGCGCTCGGCGCCAACCCCCACGGGCACGCCGACAGCATCCAGACCACCGACCTGGACGCGCGCAGGGAGATCCGCGACATGGCGGCGGAGCTGGGCGTCGATGCCGACATCTAGCGAGCGGCGGGCGGTCGTGCAGCGCGGGGAGGACGGGCGCTGGTTCGCCCGTCCTTATATGGGCACCGACCGCGTGACCGGAAGGCGGATCAGGCCGTACAGGTCGTGGGACGCGGAGCTGTCGCGCGAGCAGGCGCAGGCCGAGTGCGACAGGTGGGCGGCGACGTTCGACCCGTCATCCGCACGGGACAGCTCCAAGCGCCTGTCCTCGATGCTCGAGACCTATATCTCGGACCCGGTGAACGGCCTGTCAGACAACTCCGTGGCCACGTACCGCAGCGTGGTCAGGACGATGGTGGAGCCGACCATCGGTAGGCTTCCCTACGACCAGCTTGAGCCATGGGACGTGTCGGCGGCGTACCGCATGCTGCTCGCCCCAAGGACGGGGAAGGGGCTGTCGCCCAAGACGCTGCTTAAGATGCACGCGCTGCTGAAGGGCGCCTACCGCTCGTGGCGACCGGCGCTGGGCCGCGACATCATGCTCGACGTGCCCGCGCCCTCGCCCGACCCCGTGGAGCCCTTCGCGCTGTCCGAGCTCGACACCGACGAGCTCTCCCGGGCGCTGGCCTCCGCCATGTCCTCGCGATCCGCCTCGGGAGCCAACATCTCGCGGCGCACCGAGGCCATGGCGGTCTACCTCGCCCTCAACACCGGCCTTCGCTGCGGGGAGATCTGCGGGCTGCAGCGCCGAGACTGGCGTCGCGCCCTGCACGACCTGCACGTCGTGGGGCAGGCGGTCGAGCATCCCGAGCTGCACCGGCAGGCCTACACCAAGGGGCGGCGCGTGCGCAACGTGGCGCTCGCCCCGGCGGTGGAGGCCCAGCTGCAGCGCCACCTGGAGTGGCAGGACACGTGGCTCGCGCGCAAGGGCCCGGCGGCGCTGGTGGTGACCTTCGGGCCGGCAGGCGCCATCGCGCGCCCGAGCACCGTGACGAGCCGCTTCAAGTCGCTCGTGAGGGACCTGGGGCTGCCGGAGGAGACGGTGTTCCATTCCCTGCGGCACACGCACGCCTCGTGGCTGCTCATGAACGGGTTCGACATGAGGACCATCCAGGAGCGCCTGGGGCACGCGAGCGTCAAGACGACGCTCGACATCTACGGCTCGGTCATGCCGGGCCGCGACCAGGCCGCCGCCGCGGCCTTTACCGATTCGATCTGCGGAGGTGATACGGATGAATAACTTCAACTTCAACAGGGACTTCTACGAGGGCTGCCGCGCCCTGGGCGACAGGGAGGGCATGGCGCTCGCCTGGGCGATGCTGCGCTACGGCTACGAGGGCGCCGAGCCCAAGCTGAAGCCGACGACCATGGCGGCGTTCACCTTCGCAAGGGGCCGTATCGACGCCATGGTCAACGGCAGCCTTGGGGGTCTCAGGAGGGCTGCCAATGCCGGCGGTCAGGGGTCTAGCCAAGGGGGTAGCCAAGGGGGTAGCCAACCCAGCAGGCGAGAGGGTAGCCGACAGAAAGAGAAGGAGAAGGAGATAGCCCTAGCGGGCTATAGCGCGGCCCGCCAAGCGCCCGATGATTTCGAACCCCCGTCGGCGGAGGACGTTGAGGCGTACTTCGCCGCCAACTGCCTCCGGGGTGACGCCCGCCAGTTCTTCGACCACTACGCCGCGCAGGGCTGGACGCTGCCGAGTGGCCTGCCCGTGACCGACGTGTGGGCGCTCGCCCGCAACTGGAGCCGCAAGCAGGTCGGCTTCGACGCGGACCGCAAGGCGCGGGGCGGGCAGACCTCACAGGAGGTCGAGCGCGCGTCGGTGTGGAAGCCCGCCGAGACCGAGGACGACGTCATCGCCGCCCTCGAGCGGGAGCTGGGTGAGGCATCGTGATCATGGATGTAAGGAGTTGAGATGGAAACGTTTTACAGATTCCCGAAGATTACAAACCCGTCTCCCAAGAACCTCTGCCGCACGCCGATGGAGCAGGCGCAGAAGGTTCTCGAGGAGGCAACGGAGCTTTTCGAGGAGGCTAAGCGCCCGGACGCGCGCAGGATCGAGATGGGCTTGGAGGCCATGGACGTGATACACGCGGTCGAGACACTACTGCGGCGCTACTTCACCGATTGCGAGGTACGGCTGCTGCGCGACCATTGCATGCTCAAGAACGCCGCAAGGGGGTTCTACGATGCCCACGAATGACGAGCGCCGTAAGGTCGCGTACAAGATTCGGCGTATTCCCAAAACGGGAAAAGCCGTGGCGTTTATCGTTCTCGCACACCAGCTCGGGTTGGAGTTTCACCCCGACTTCGCGTACGGCACGGTCTGCACGCCCGAGAGCGTTATGCGCCTCGCCGACCTCATCGAGCCTGCGCCGGAGCGGACGTGCCGAATGATTGACAACGGTGCCGAGCTCTGCTGCTCGGAATGCGATTGCAGGCACTCTTACGACGACGAGCCCCGGTTCTGCATGGGATGCGGAGCGAGGGTGGCGTCATGATCACGCTCGCGGAGATGCTCAAGGGCTTCGACCCCGCCGGCGGGCGTCCGCTCGACATGACGCGGATCTACATGGCCAACGTCATCAGCGCCGACGAGGGCGCGCGCCTGGCCAAGAAGCAGAAGCTCGACGAGTACCGCGCCCGCAAGCGCGCCAAGGAGGACCTGCGGATGGACATCGCCGCCATCGCGAGGGGCGAGAAGCCGAGCTGGAGGTATGCCAAAGGTGTGCCAACGGCGGCGGGGCAGCTGGGCCAGCAGGCGATGGGGTTCCCGCCGCTAGGCAGTGGAAACGGCGTCGGCGGGGAAGCCCCCGGCGCAAAGAACACCTAATTCTTTTGAGAAGGAGAGTGAGAGAAGTTTTGGCAGAGATCTCAGCGGTGATGAGGGCCTACCGAGACGCCCTCGACAGGCACCGGATTCCCTGGGCCGACGACACGTACGACACGGAGCGGGTGGGCGGCTACAGGTTTCGCGTGGAGCGCACCGAGACCATCCTGGACGAGCACAGGGTGAGCGTGGCCTGGGGCTACCAGCTTCTTCCGGGGCGCGAGCCCACGGGCGTGACCATCGGCTACCCGAACTACCTCGAGGTGCAGTACGAGCCGATCAGCACCGAGCCGTTCGTGGCATCGCCGGGCGACATCTTCGGCGTGAGGGGTGAGTCGCGGTGAGCTACAGGTGCGGCCCCTCCGATTGGATTGACCTCGCCATCGGCAGGCTCGAGGACGCCAAGAGGTCGCTCAGGGAGTGCGACAGGCTGCGACAGGGGTGCGACATCTGCGATGAGCTGCGCCAGGCGAGGCGATGCCTCAACAAGGCGCTGATCATGGTCGCGGAGGAGAAGGAAATCGAGAAGGATTGGAGTACGAAGTGAAGGATAGGAACGAGTGGTTCGAAGAGGTCGAGAGGGCCTACAGCAAACTCAAGATCGTGGAAAGGCCCTATGCACCGCCGTATGCCGCCGTCGCCGTTGAGGCCGAGGATGTCCTGTGCTGCCTCGGGTTGCATCCGCACATCAGTGCCTCCGACTGGTTGGTTATCAATCTGGATGAGGTGAGCGAGCTTATCGAGCTCATCAGGCCCGTTTCCGTCACGGGCGCAACGTCGGACGGGTACCACACGTTCGACGAGCTCTACCATCACCGTGCGGTACTGTTCTCGGTGATCGTGGCCACGTTCCGCGGGCTTTCCTGGAAGTCGCTCCATCACCATGACGGGACGATGTACGACGGCATGTTCATCGTGGGCATCGACACGCCCGCCGGCCCCGCCACCTACCACTACGACGTCGAGCCGTATTGGGACATGTTCCCGTGCAGGGTGCTCGGCCGAGCGCCCGAGTGGGACGGGCACACGCCGGACGACGCGATCGAGCGCATCGGCACCCTGCGCGACATCCTGCAGGCGGAGGTCAATGAGGATGGGAGCGAGAAGTGAGTGAAGCGCCAAAGATGTACACCTGCTCTTGCTGCGGTAAGCCTACTCCGAACTATAGGGAGTACTCGCATCCGATGGCTGGCATTCTAGGCGAGTCTGGATACTCGATATGTGACGAGTGCCTAAGGCAGGCGCGTATCGAGAGGGAATGGGAGAACGAGCAGTGCGCTGAGGAACGCCTGATCTGCCCCTACTGCGAGAGTTCCATCGATGACCCGTGGTATTACGACGAGGACGATGAAGAGGTTGTGTGCCCTGAGTGCAAGCGCACGTTCGAGCTCGAGATTACCACCGTGCGCACGTATAGGACGAGACGCCGTATCGAGGACATGCCAGATGGCTGGAACGGGGGCGAGCTTCAATGAGCCGAGATTTCATTGAGCTATACGACGACGATGGCTACGGGTACATCGTCAACATGGACAAGATCTCATTCGTCAACGTCGCAGGCAGAAAGGTCTGGGCTGGTGAGGTGGCCACGCTCGCAATATGCGATGAGAGCATGGAGCGTCTTTTAAGCAGGCTGAGGGGTGAGGGCGATGCTGACTAGGGACCTGACGCCGTGCTTCGTGCAGGACTTCGGCTTGGGCTCAAGGACGGGCTACGAGAAGGCCCTGCTGGTCGGGCTGTTCGACAGGACGTTCACGTGCCTCGACCACCGCATCTCTGCGAGCGATGAGGACGCGGGGCCGACCCGCAGGCCGGTGGCGGTCGTCATGCGCAGAGACGGGCGGCTGCAGGAGGTCGACCCGTGGAGGGTCGTAATCGATGATTCGGAAGAGGTCTTCGAGATGTATTCGTGGATGTGGGACGAGGAGAGCGTCGTGTGCGAGCAGCTTGGGCTGGCGGGGGTCAAGGCCGAGAAGGGTGGTGACGAGTGATGAGGGAACATTTCATAGTCGATAACTCCACGACGCCAGACTGGGAAGTGATTCCGCTAGGCCCTGTCGACAAGGAGGGACGCAAGGTCTCCCTGTCGACCGCGACGCTCTTTGCGGACAGCGGCATGGAGCTCACGGTCCGGAGATATGAGTACCTGCTCGGCGCGGGCGTTTGGCGTGCCTGCTGCGATGAGGGGGTCGCGAGGGTGGACGATATGCACCTGATCCGCCCGGATACGTTCGGCACCCTGATGAACGATATCGAAGCTGCTTTGGCCTGCCCTTCCAGCGAAGAACCGACGCACGCCTACAACGTTGTCTCCGGGATGTGCGATGCCTGCGCCGACAGGTGCGGCGGCACGTTGTGCCAGTCGATGGCGCTCCACAACATCTGCAACCGCATTCACTCCCTGCTCGCGGGTGATGGCGAATGAGCTGCTATTTCTGCGGCGGGTCCCACATCGCCTCCATCCACTCTGCCCCCGACCGTGGTGGCTGCAACTGGTCCGTGGGCTCCATGACGCTGATGCGCCGATACGACGGCGAGCCGATCGTCAGGGTCGAGCTGGATACCAGCGTGATGCTAGACGTCTCGGTCAACGGCTCGTGCGGCGACTGTGTCAGCGCCGACGTGACGGCGGACGCCTACATCGAGGACATCAAGTACTGCCCGTTCTGCGGAGAGGAGCTTTAAGTGAACGAGAGCTATAAGGATATGAAGGCATATCTGCTCAACGAGATCGCCGAGGACGCTCAAGACATGCTGAATGCGATCGGGGACAAGGATGTGGACGAGATCGATGACGAGGAAGTCCTCTGCTTCTGCCACAGCATCGCAACCACGATGACTACGCTGGAGACCGTCGCCATGGTCGGCAGGCTCGTGCCCTGGTTTCTGGAAAGTAATGGGTGTGAGGACAAATGAACCGCAAGGACGTGACCGCCGATCTGTCCGAGAAGGTGGCCAAGAAGCTCCGCAGGCAGTTCGCCATCGTCGCGCAGGAGGTCTGGGTCGATCCCGACCATAGGGTCGACTTCGTGGCATTCTCGCCGGGCAGTGGAGGGCGGAATGCGGCGCTCGAGCACGGGAAATTCGTATTCGTCGAGGTCAAGTCGTGCATGGCGGACTTCAAGAGTGGCCACGGCCTCACGTTCCTCGGCGACGAGAACTGGCTCGTGTGTCCCCGGGACCTCGCACACGAGCTGTACGATGAGCGTCTCCTGCCGTTTGGCGTGCAGGTCTACTGCCCCGACAACGGCGGCGCCCTGCGGCTTACGTACGACCTTCGGATGCAAGCCGCGAAGAGCCTGAGGGAAGATTCGACACTCTGCCTGCTCTGGGCGATGCTGATGGACTCGTACTCGAGGTGGCGAACGACGTGGGATGTGTTCAACGAGACAGGAGAGAGTTATGACCTTTAACGATGTCGAGTTCAAGGCGTGCCCCCGGTGCGGGGTCGAGCCCAAGATGGAGGACGTGCGCGAGCGTTCCCTGACCAAGCCCAACGTGATGAGCGTGAAATGCCCCGCCTGCGGGATGTCGAACAGCATCGCGTGGGGAAGCATGGACCTGCCGCCGTTCCGCCAGGCGGTGGCCATGCTCGCGGACAGCTGGAACAGCCGGTGATCAGCTCGGCGGTCGAGCTGTTCCGCGCGACCGCCTGGCGCGCGGTGCCCGATCTGGTGACGGGTCCCGCGCGCCGGGCGCTCGCGCACGGTCGGGCAGACGCGCCGCGGGTGACGGCGTCGCAGATCGGGGAGACGGAGCGGAGGGCGCGGGCGCTAGAGCGCGACCGGGCCCGCGCGCTCAAGAGGTCGAGGAGGGCTAGGCAATGAGGTTGTTTGAGAAGCTGCGGCGGATTCTCGTCGAGAACCGCCGCGTGCGCAAGAGCATCGAGGCGCGCCGCGCCTGCAGGTGCAGGAGGTCGATGAGATGACCGTGATGTGGGACGTGCAGGAGAGGAACTGCGCGGCCTGCGGGAGGATCTTCATCCCGCAGGCGCCGAAGGCCAAGTACTGCTCGGAGGACTGCCGGCGAAAGCACGAGCAGGACCGCGCGAGGGAGGCTAGGCGCAGGGGCGCCAGGCCGAAGAGCGACAAGGTCGACCGTTACCTGGCGCCCACGGGCCCGGCGCACGATGAGATCATGGCCATGCGCCGCGAGGTCGCGATGAGATATTGAGTTTCCGCAGGTAGATATATAATTAAGGCCGCTGGCGTTGGAGCGCCGGCGGCCTTTGGCAAAGACGCCTCCCGGCATCCTCTATATGGCGTAGAGCATGGTACCACGCGGGAGGTCACATGGACGCAAGGGAATATCTGGAGACTGTACGGGCCGCCCAGCGCGGCATCGACCGCCGCCTGGCGGTCATCGAGTCGATGCAGGCGCGCGAGCAGGTCCGCGCCCAGCGCTACGACGCCGTGGGCAAGGGCGCGCACGGGACGGACTTCATGCGCTCGACGGATGACAGGATCGACTATGAGCGCCGCAGCGGCGCGGAGCTGTCGGAGCTGCGGCGCGAGGTGGAGCGCGGGCGCGAGCTCTGCGCGGGCGTGCGCTCGGCCAACACCGGCAAGCGCTGGGGAGACGTGCTGGAGCTGCGCTACTGCGAGGACCGCACGCTGCAGGAGATCGCGGGGACGCTGGGCGTATCGGTGAGGTCGGTGAACTCCGACCTGTGTGCCGCCCTGGACTGGACGGATATGGTCGGTCTGGCGGCCGCCCGATCGGGTCTTGGCCGCGCTGCAGTCTGAGCCGCATATATCTCTATCGTTGCCCGTCGGCCCCGCGCCGGCGGGTTTCTCTTTGCCTACGGACTGCGCGCGATTGCACGCGGTTGCACGCGGTTGCACACAATTGCCTACAGTTGCACGCGATTGCACACAATTGCACACCGTTGCACGTTGCGATTGGGATATAACTAGGGTGTCGATTCGCAGCGCCGCCCGCGCGGGTGTGCGGGTCGGATGTGCGTGGAAGCACAGATGAGTGGCCGGGGTTCCCTTCAGCAGTTCAGGGACTCCGGCCTTACTATTGCGTTTAATTCAATAGGGGATGATGCCCGTGGTCAGCCGAGAGTACATCGCGCGATCCGCCCGCCGCCACGACACGGTCATGGCGTGGGCGTTCCGCCGCGCCCTGGGGGTCACGGCGGCGCCCCGCCGCCGACCGGGGGGTGCCGGGGGCGTGCGCCTGGAGGCGTTGCGCTACGGGGGCATCGAGGCGTGCATGTCCAACCGAGGGCGCTCCCCGGTGGAGTGGTAGGGGATGGGCAACCCGCGCAAGGCCAACGGCGCCCGCCGCCGCCATGTCGTGCGGTGGCTCCGCTCGCAGGGCAGGCCCTGCTGGATATGTGAGCTACCCATAGACTACGGGGTGCCGCCGGGCAAACCCGGGGCCTTCGAGTGCGATGAGCTCGTCCCGGTCAGCCGCGGCGGATCGCCCTTCGACCGCGACAACGTCGCCGCCGCGCACCGCTGCTGCAACAACTGGCGCCGCGCCCGCAGCGTCGCCGAGGTCTCGGCCGTACGCCGCGCCCTCCGCGAGCATCTCGCCGCGTGGAACTCTCCTGAGTCCTTCGTCGAGCTGTGCAAGGCGCTCAAGTCCGAACGTATTCCCTTTATTAGTCCCCCGTCCGCGCCCGAGAAACAGCCGCGGCAAACGACCTCATGGTAGGGGATGCGCCCCGGCGCTCGACTCCACGGGGGTCTTTTGACGGATGGTGGCAGGCCACCATCCCGCGCCAGGGCCGCAATACCCCCGAATACGCTTTTTTACGGAAGTCAAGCCAAAACCGCAGCTAAACCGAGAAAAACTAGGCGGGTGTGTACGTGAAGATACACGATATCGTCCCATATGAGCGAAACGCCCGGCACAACGCCTCCGCCGTCCCCGTGGTCGCCGACTCCATCAAGGAGTTCGGGCTGCGCGGGACCATCGGCCTGGAGAGCCGCGAGCGCCCGGTTATTGTATGGGGGCACACGCGGGTCGAGGCGTGCAGGCGCCTGGGGTGGGACGAGATTCCCGACTCCAAGATCGAGTACTGCGACGACCTGACCGACGAGCAGATCAAGGCCTTCCGCATCGCCGACAACAAGACCGGCGAGGTGGCCACGTGGAACAAGTCGATGCTGCGCGAGGAGGTCCGCAGCCTCAAGGACTTCGACATGTCGAGGTTCGGGCTGGACTTCAAGAGCAAGCGGCTCGACTACGGCCACGAGCGCCTGAGGACGGACGACGCGTACAACCTGCGCCTCGTCAGCCGATCAGACTGCGGCCGCGACGGCATGCCGCGCATGAAACGCTGCATGGCCAAGCCGGCGGACATGATCGGGTTCAACTACGCCAAGAGCACGCCCGAGGCCGACAAGGCGGGCCGCTGCTGCCACTTCTTCATCGACGACTACCAGTTCGAGCGAGTGTGGGCCCGCCCCGCGGCCTACCTCGAGTGCCTGCGCGGCTTCGACTGCGTCCTCACTCCCGATTTCTCGCTCTACCTCGACATGCCCGACGCCATGCAGCGGTGGAACCGCTACCGCTCCCAGGCGCTCGGCCACTGGTGGCAGGAGCAGGGCCTCCGTGTAGTCCCCACCCTCTCGTGGGCGCAGCGCCGGAGCTTTCGCTTCGCGTTCGACGGCGTCCCGCGCCGCTCGACCGTCGCCGTGTCGACCGTCGGCGTGAAGGGGGACGAGGGCGCCCTGGCCGTCTGGCGCGAGGGCATGGCGGAGGCCATGAGCCGCCTGGAGCCCGCACGCGTGCTGCTCTACGGCGGCGATATAGGTTTCGATTTCGGCGCCTGCGAGGTCGTCGAGTACAAGGGAGGCGGTTTCCGTGGGAGGCAGGGGCGCCAGCAGCGGGTGGAGCGTGGATAAGCGCGGAAACCCGAAGAACCCGTACGGCAGCCAGTACCATTCGGTGCTGACCGTCGGGAACATCAAATTCGTATCTAAGAACGGGCGAGGCAGCGAAACCCTCATGGAGACGATGACGCGCGGGCGCGTCTACGCCCATGTCGAGGGGGACGACTTGAAATCGATCGTCTATTTCGACAACGAGAACAAGAGGTCGAAGCAGATCGACGTGGACCACTCGCATAATGGGGAGCGCCCGCATACGCACCACGGCTACAACCACAATGATAACGACTCGGCGAAGGGCGCGGCAAGGCTGACGCCGGACGAGCAGGCCATGGTTGATAAGGCTGTCAGCATATGGGAAAATAGGAAGCGCGGAAAGTAGCACAGTACGAGGAGTGCCCTTGATTGAGGAGACGTAGGTGCAAATCCTACCGCCGCGCAAGCCGTCCTTCGGGGCGGCTTTTTTATGCCGATTGGAGGTGGCGGATGCCCCTCGAGAAGCCCGCCGCGGTCGCCGGCGACCCCGTGAAGAGCGCCAAGTGGGACGAGCTCACCGCCGGCCGCTCGTTCACCCAGTCCGACGCGCCTACGCTCGCGCTGCTGTGCCAGTGGTACAAGATCGTCCAGCTCGCCCAGGACGAGCTCGACAGCTTCGGCGAGCAGACCGCCTACCAGAACGACATGGGGGACCTGAAGTCATTCCCGCAGATAGCGACCCTGAAGACCGCCTCGGCGGAGATCAGGCAGCTCAACAAGCAGCTCGGCATAACCGACGGCCACGAGGGGGCGCCAGATGTCCGGAACGTCCAGACTAAGCTCTTCTCGATCGCCGAGCGCCACGAGGCGCGGAAGGCAAGAGCCGCGATATAGGGTCGCCGTCGGCGAGGTCGCCTACTCAGAGGGCGAGGACGCCGCCGAGCTGGGCGGGGACCTGGGCATGGAGCCCATCGAGTGGCAGTCGCTCGTGCTGTCCGACTGGTGCGCGTGCGACGCCGAGGGCCGCCCCGCCTACGTCACGTGCGGCCTGGACGTGCCGCGCCAGAACGGCAAGAACGCCGTCATCGAGATATACGAGGTGTTCCGCCTGGCGGTCTGCGGCTGGCACATCCTCCACACCGCGCACCGCGTGAAGACCGCCAAGAAGGCGTTCAACCGACTCGTCCGCTACTTCACGGACAAGGATCACCCCGAGCTCTCGTGCCTCGTCGAGAGGATCCGCCGCACGAACGGCGAGGAGGCTATCTACCTCACCAACAGCGGCTCCATCGAGTTCTCGGCGCGCACCAACGGAAGCGCCCGAGGCTTCGATGACATCCAGCTCGTCGTGTTCGACGAGGCGCAGGAGCTCACAGACTCCCAGTACGACGCCATCATGTACACGCTCGCCGCGTCCGCGACAGGCGAGCGCCAGATCATCTACACGGGCACGCCGCCCAACGAGGACTGCCCCGGCACCGTGTTCGCGCGCACGCGCGCGGCCATCCTCGCCGGCGACATCCCGAGCACCGAGTGGTGCTCGTGGGCGACCGACGAGTGCCCGCGCCAGGACGCCACGTTCGACGACGTGGTGGACCTCATTTACGAATCGAACCCGAGCATGGGCATCATCCTGTCGCTCGACTTCACCCGCACGGAGTTCGCCGGCGGCTCGATCACCGGCTTCGCCCACGAGCGCCTGGGCTGGTTCAGCCCGGCGGCCATGCTCACGAGGGCCATCCCGCGGGAATCGTGGGGAGCCGCCCTCATCGACGCCATCGGCGACCGGTACCGCGGCAAGAAGGCCTTCGGGGTGAAGTTCTCCAGGGACGGGTCGACCTACGCGCTGTCGGGCTGCAAGCTCGGCCAGCGCACGCTCAAGGGCAAGGCCGCCGTCGAGCTCATCAGAGTCGGAACGACCGCCGGCGGCGCCCGCGAGCTCGCCGAGTGGCTCTACGACCGCCGCGCGACCGCGTCGGTCGTCGTCATCGACGGCATGTCGGGCGCCGACGCGCTCATCGACCGCCTCGCGGAGATGAAGCCGCCGCGCGGCTACGTCGTGAGGCCGCAGACGCGCGACGTGGTCGCCGCCGCGGTCGGCTTCGTGGACGCGCTCAACGACGGCACGCTCGCGCACACCTACGACCCGACCCTCGAGGAGTCGGCGAGGAAGTGCGTCCGCAGGAAGATTGGGTCCAGGGGAGGATGGGGCTTCGGCTCCCCCGAGGACGCGACCGTGCCGCCCGAGCCGCTCGAATCTTGCTCGCTCGCGCTGTGGGGCGCGAGGACCACCAAGCGCAACCCGCGCAGGAAGCAGAGGACACTGTGATCCAGAGAATTGGGCGTGGGACCTCCGTTGAGACCCCGAACCTCGACGCCGTCCCCAAGCCGTACCGAGCCGCCGTGGAGGACATGTTCGACACCTGGGGCGACGTGTCGGCGCGAAACACCGTCCTCAAGCGCTACTACGAGATGAAGAACGAGATGAGGAGCCTCGGCATCTCCATCCCGCCCATGCTCGAGAAGGTCGACTGCGTCACCGGCTGGTGCGCCAAGGCCGTCAAGGCGCACTCCGTGCGCTCCGTCTTCGACGGCTTCGTCTTCGACGGCGCGGAGGATCAGGACCTCAAGCGCCTCGTGCGCAAGAACCGCCTGCGGTCGCTCTACCGGCAGGCGTGCTCGAGCGCCCTCACCTACGGCGTGTCGGCCATGACCGTCATGAAGGGCAGACCGGGCCAGCCCGCGGCGATGGTGCGCGTGTTCAGCGCGAACCAGTTCTGCTGCCTGTGGGACAAGGACGAGTGCCGCATCCGCTGCGGCGTCGTCCTCGCCGACGTCGACCGGTCGGGCAACGCCTCCCGCTACGTGTGCCACTTCCGGGACGCGGTGCTCACGCTCGTGCGCATCGGCTCGGGCGGCGGCCCCTACGAGTGGGACTGCGAGGTGGAGCCGAACCCCATGGGACGACCGCTCATGGAGGTGCTCACCTACGACCCCGACCCCGACCGCCCGCTCGGCCACTCGATGCTCACGCCCGAGGTCCGTGGCATCGTCGACAAGGCCATGCGCGACGTGCTGCGCATGGAGGTCGGCGCGGAGTTCTTCACGTTCCCGCAGCGATACATACTCGGCGCCAAGGACGACCTCTTCTCGGTGAAGGACGGGGACGGGGACGAAGGCGAGGACGAGGGCGGCGGCGACAGCGTGCCGTCGCCCATAGCCAAGTTCAACGCATACGTCGGGTCGTTCCTCGCCATCACCAAGGACGAGGACGGCGACGTCCCGACCGTGGGGCAGTTCGCCGCGCCGACCGCCGACAACTTCACGCGCGTGTTCGAGAACGACGCGCAGCGGTTCTCCGGCGCGACCAACGTGCCGCTGGCGCAGCTGGGCGTGCTGTCGAACACCTACACGTCCTCGGACGCCCTGGGCGCGGCGAACGACCCGCTCATCCTCGAGGTGGAGCAGATCAACGAGCACAACGCCGAGGCGCTCGAGACGATCGCGCAGATGATGATGGCGGTCAAGGACGACGTCCCGATAACCAGGCTCACCGACGAGCAGTGCGCCGTCCAGGCGTGCTTCAAGGACCCCTCGATGCCGACCATCGCCGCGCGCGCCGACGCCTGGACGAAGCTCGGCGCCGCGGACGAGAGCATGGTGGGCACCCGCGTCTACTACGAGGGCGTGGGCCTGTCCCAGCCGACCATCGACCGCCTGGAGCGCGAGAAGCAGCAGGGCGGCGCCATCGCGTCGCTCAACGCCATGGCCGACACGATGGCCATCGAGGCCGCGAAGTCCGCTGCCCTGCCGTCAGCCGGCGGTGAGGCGCAGTGATACCGCGCGAGGACTTCGACCGCTACGCCCGCGCGCTCGGGATAAACGCCGACCTGCTGCAGTCGGCTGTCGCGCAGGCGATAGACGAGTGCGCGGGCCTCTACGGGGAGGAGCTCTACCGGGCGCTGTCCCGCACCTACGCCGCGCTCGTGGCCAAGTTCGGCTCGTTCGCGGCCGCCGTGGCCGTCGAGTTCTACGCAGCCATGCGCTCGGGCGAGATGCCCGCGCAGGGATACGAGCCGCGGCAGTTCGACCCCGGCCACGGCGGGCTCCTAGCGAGCGACGTCGACGAGGCGCTGCGGGCTTCCGCGCCCGCCGCCGCTCTCGCGGCGAGGGCCGTGCAGCGCGCCATGGGCTACGCGGACGCCACGATCCAGGGCAACGCCATGGCCGACCCCGCGCACCCGCGCTGGGCGCTGGTGCCGCACGCCGGCGCGTGCGACTGGTGCCGGATGATCGGGTCGCGCGGCTTCGTCTTCAAGAGCTCGGCGACCGTCGGCGCCGAGCGCCACCCGAGCTGCAGGTGCATACCGGTCGCAGACTTCTCCGGCAGCCCCGCGCTCGACGGCTACGACCCGGCGGCGCTCTACGACGAGTACCGTGCGAAGCACCCCGATTGGGGCTCCCGCCGCACGGGATCGCGCGGCCGCCGCAGGAGCGGCAAGGTAGTCGCCGCATTCGTGGACGGGAAGAGGTTCGGGAGCATCGGCGACATCCAGAGGTACATGGAGGGGGCGTCGTCCCCAGATGACCTCAAGGCCCGCATGGCCACCGCGAACAGGGCGGGGCTGGCCATGGGCTTCAAGCCCGGGAGCCCCTACGCCAAGTCGCTCGCGCAGACCGCAGCGGGCGTGAGCAAGAGGCTCTCGGCCAAGTGAGGACGCCCCGTGGGAGGGCGGGCGCGACGCGCCATCAAGCGTCGCCGGCGAAGACACGCAACGCGCCGGCAGGAAAACGAGGCCGCAGCCCGCACGGGAGGCGGCCTTTTCCATGCCAAAACACCGCCAGCGCCGCCGCAGGGCGGCGCGAAGCGAGCCCCGCACGGGGCGGAAGGAGTGCAAGATGCCGACCCAGCAGAACATCGTCACCGAGACCAACCCCGTCGAACCCCCGCAGCCGGCCGCGCCCGCGCAGCCCGGCGCCGGCCAGGAGCCCGGTGCGCCGCAGGAGCCGCCGGCGATCGACTGGAAGGCCGAGGCCGAGCGATTCAAGAAGGAGTCCCGCAAGTGGGAGGCCCGGGCCAAGGAGAACAAGGGCAAGGCCGACCTGTGGGACGCCCAGGGCGCGCAGGCGCCCACCGTCGAGTCCCTCAACGACGAGCTCAACGACCTGAAGGGACGCCTCGCCGCGTCCGAGGCCGAGCGCGAGCGCGAGCGCACGCTGGCGCGCGTGTCCCAGGCCACCGGCGTGCCGGCCGCGCTCATCCACGGCGACGACGAGGAGTCGATGACGGCCTCGGCCAAGGCCGTCGCCGACTTCGCCGAGTCGCGCCAGCCGGGCTACCCGCTCGACAAGGGCGGATCCGGCGGAGGCAAGAAAGTGAACAGGGAGTCCATCGAGTCCATCAAGGACCCCGCCAAGCGCATCATGGCCCGCGCCGCGCACATGGACCTCTACAAGTAAGAAAGGGGCAAGCATGCCCGTACCCGCAAACATCTCCGACTCCACGGCCATCAACGCCTCGATGGACCAGGAGTTCATCCGCAACTTCGAGGGCGACCTCGACCGCCTGCTCGAGGTCCTCGGCATCTTCGGCGCCGAGACCATCGCCGCCGGCACCACGCTCAAGATGCTCAAGGTGACCGGCGAGCTCAACAACTCCAAGACCGCCGGCTCCAAGGAGTCCGCCACCGGCGACACCGCAGTCCAGCTGGGATCCAGCTCCGGCACCGCCTACGTCGAGGGCGACGAGGTCGCGCTGTCCAAGTTCACCGCCACCTACGAGCCCGTGGGCGAGGCCGAGGCCTTCCCGTACCGCCGCATGACCACGCACAAGGCGATCCAGCAGTCCGGCTACGTCAACGCCGTGCTCAAGACCGACAGGCGCATGGCCTCGCTCGTGCGCCGCAGTATCGTCTCGCAGTTCTTCTCCTTCCTGCTCAAGGGAACGGGCGCGGCGACCGGCAAGGGCCTGCAGGCATGCGCCGCCGCGGTCGACGCCAAGCTCGGCAACACCCTCGAGACCAACGGCGACGCTGCCGAGCGCGTCGTCCACTTCATCAACCGAGACGACGCCGCCGACTACCTCGGCAACGCGACCATCACCGACCAGAACCTGTTCGGCCTCACCTACCTCGAGAACTTTCTGGGCCTCTCGGGGGTCTTCCTGACCAACCAGGTCGCCAAGGGAACCATGATCGCCACCCCCGCCGACAACATCCGCATCTTCGGCGTGGACTTCGGCGAGCTCGCGACCTCGGGCCTCACGTACACGGTCTCCGACTCCGGCCTGATCGGCGTCGCGCACACCCCGGCGTACGACCACGTGTCGGTCGAGACCAACGTGCTCGCCGGCGCGACGTTCTTCCCCGAGGTGAAGGACTACATCGTGAAGGGAACCATCACCGCCAAGTAAGGAGGCCACCGTGGACGAATACTCGTTCGCGACGGTCGACGAGTACCGCATCGACACGGGGGACACTGCGACCCCCGACGAGCGCGTCGCCGCCGAGCTGTCGCGGCAGAGCGCGAAGCTCCGCGCGACGCTCGGCGTGAGCCGCACGCGCACCCTGACGGGGGACGCGGCGGCGCTGGCGCGGGACCTCGTGACCGACGCGGCCCGCAAGAAGCTCGTGCAGCCGGCCTGCGCGCCCATGGGCGTGGAGGACCTCACCGGCGTCTCGCAGTCGAGCTTCACGGCCAACGGGTTCCAGGGGAGCTTCACGTTCCAGAACCCGAGCGGAACGGCCTACTTCGACCGCTCGACGCTTGCCGCCCTCAAGAGACTGCTCGGGTGCGGCCAGCGCATCGGCACCGTGTGCCCGAGCTACGGGGACAGGCCGTGATGGGCGAGGAGGTGACGGTGCTGTCGAGCAGGGAGACGGGCAGGGACGCCATGGGAGAGCCCACCGTCGAGTGGGAGGCCACCGTCGTCCCGGGGTGCCTCGTGCGGCCCTTGGCCGGCTCTGATGTGGGGGACGCCGTCCGGCCGGAAGGCATCGTGGCGAGCTACTCCATCGCGTTCCCCAAGACGTACGCGGGGCCGCCGCTGGCGCGCTGCCGCATCGCCCTGACGGGGCGCGGCATGCCCGCAGACCCCGATACCGCGTTGCTGGTGGTCGGTTCCCCCGACATCACCTCTCCCTGCCCCACGGCGTGGAACATGACGGCGACGGCGGGGAGGGCCCATGGCTGACAAGATCAAGTTCGGGCGCTTCGTCCACAGCGACGCGGGCGTCATCGCCGTCACGAAGGGCGCGGGAGTCCGCACCTGGGTGGCGGTCGAGACCGCCCGCCTCACGTCGAAGGCCAACGCCGCCGCGGCGTCGCACCACGTGCCGTCCGGCTACCGCAAGTCACTCGAGAGGCTCCATCCCGGGGCTTTCGACGGCGCCCCCTACGTGGGCGTCGTCAAGTCGGGCTCTTGCGACACCCTCGGCGTCGTTCGCGCCGCGACCCCGGCCGGCGCATTCGACCAGAACCGCAACCACACGCTCGACCACCTGCTCTAAGGAGGGAACGTGCCGAGACTCAACGTGATGGGCGAGCTCAGGGAGATCCTCGAGTCCGCCCTGGGAGGCGTGCCCGTGCAGGTCGACCTGCCCGGGGAACGGCCGGGTACCGTCGCCGTGGTCCGCCGGTGCGGGGGCGCGCGGCAGGACGCCCTCGTCGACTCGCCTCAGGTAGAGGTGCTCATGTGGGCCCCGACAGAGGCCAAGGCCGAGGAGCTCGCCGAGCTCGTGGGCGACGCGATGTCGCACCTGCCGTTCGCGCGGGGCTTCTGCGCCTGCGAGGAGCTCGAGATGCGGACCGACTACGACTACGTCGCCCGGTCCCCGCGCTGGTACGCGCTGTACCGACTGAAGACATTCCAACCGAAAGAAGGATAAATGGCATCCAACAACGAGGAGGGCAAGGTCGCCCTCGCCTCCGAGGACGCGACCCCCGCAAACGACATCGACCCCTCGCTCGTGACCACCGGCTCGCCCGTCGAGGGCGGCTGCGTGTACACGAGCTTCAAGGCCAACCCGACGCTGCCGACCGACGCCGTGGCCAAGATCTCCACGCTCACCGACCTCGTGTCGCTGGGCGACCTGTCGCAAGACGGCTTCACGGCCTCCAAGAGCGTGACGGTCAACGAGTTCAAGGGCTGGCACCAGTCCATCGTGCTCACCAAGGTCTCCGAGGAGAAGCACCAGTACAAGATGGTCTTCATCGAGTCCGTCCGCTCCTCCGTCGCCAAGCTGCGATACGGCGCCGACAACGTAGAGACGAACGAGGACGGAACGTTCAGCCACATCAAGGTCATCGCCAACTCCGACGTGCGCGTCCCGCTCGTCATCGACGAGCTCGAGGACACGGGTGACCTGCGCCGCACCGTCATCCCGCGCGTCTCCATCGACTCCTACGACGACGTCGAGCACAAACCCGGCGGACTGGTCCAGTACGGCTTCACCTTCACGGTCCTCAAGACCGCGGGAAAGCCGCTGTTCGACATCTACCGCGCAAAGCCCGCCGCGTAGGCGACGGCGCCATAACGAGAACGCCGCCCCGGTGCTGCCGGGGCGGCCCTTTACCTAGGAGGAAAGATGAACAAGGACTACCTGGCAATGATGGACGAGGGCGAGCTCGAGGCCTACGCAAAGGTCCTCGGCTTCACGACCGCCGCCGCGCAGACGGCTGCCGACAAGGCGAAGCTCATCGAGCAGAAGCGAGGACGCTGCGCCGAGCTGACCGTTCTCGGCATCGCCATGAGCATCCCCGTCAAGCGCGCGCACGACCGCCGCTTCATCGACGCCATGAACAAGGAGGACCGCACGACCGAGGAGCTCGACGGGGCGTTCCGCTTCCTCCTCGGCGACGAGCAGTACGCGAGCCTCATGGAGGCCGTGACCGAGGACGACGGCACGCAGGACGACGACGCGCTGGGTTACGCATACAACAAGCTGCTCTACTCGGCCGAACTAAAAAACTTCTAGAGCTCGCCGACCTCGAGGAACGCCACCTGCCCCTGCTCAGGCACGACTTCAGGGCCTACTACGGCTGCTGCTACGACGAGGTCGGCGCCGCCGAGGCGTACGACCTCGTGAGGACGCTGCCGGACGGGTCGCTCACCGTGGCGGCCCTCCATCCGGAGCGCAGCTGGTCGCAGGAGCGGCACCTGGCGGCGGACATCGTGGACAGCGTCTACGCGGCGGCGACCGCCCTGTGCGGCGGCAGGGCATCGGACGCCCCGAGAACGCCCCGCCCACAGGATGTAGCGGCCGCCGGCGTCGCGGCAGAGCGCGCGGCGTCGGTCCGCGACCGCATCGAGAACACCGAGTGGGTGGAGGTGACGGATGGCTGAGATCGGACGCGCGGACCTGCTGATCGTCCCCAGGTTCGATAACCTTACTAAGTCGGTCGAGTCCGCGCTCGGCAAGTGCGAGGGGCAGGCGAGCAAGTCCGGCTCCAGCCTCGGCAAGAGCACCGGCTCAGGGTTCGGGAAGGGGCTGGCCGGCTCCGGCGCGATGATAGGCGCCTTCTCGACGCTCACGTCGAAGGCCATGGACTCCATCTCGTCCCATGTCGGGTCGGCGATCAGCCGCTTCGACACCCTCAACAACTACCCGAAGGTCATGCAGTCCCTCGGGTACTCCGCCGATTCCGCCAACGCGTCGATCGGCAAGATGTCCGACCGCCTGTCGACGCTGCCCACCAGGCTCGACGACATGGTCTCGGTCGTCCAGGGCATCACCGCCACGGTCGGCGACCTCGACAAGGCCACCGACGTCGGCCTCGCGCTCAACGACATGCTCATCGCCTCGGGCAGCTCGACGCAGCTGTGCTCGGCGGCGATGGAGCAGTTCCGCCAGATCCTCTCCAAGGGCAAGCCCGAGATGGAGGACTGGCGCTCGCTGACGACGGCCGCGCCGGGCCAGATGGACCAGCTGGCGAAATCCATGCTCGGCCCCACGGCAAACGCGAACGACCTGTACGCGGCGCTCGGCGGCGGGGGCAAGGACCCGACCATCACGCTCGACCAGCTCATGGACAAGATGGTCGAGCTCGACACGCAGGGCGGCGCGAGCTTCGCGTCCTTCAAGGACCAGGCCGAGACCGCGGCCGGCGGCGTCCAGACGAGCATCCAGAACATGTCGAACGCCGTTACGAAGGGCGTCACCGGCACGCTCGAGGCGGTCGGCAGGAACAACATCGCCGGGGTGCTCGACGACGCGAAAGGCGCCGTGAACGGCTTCTTCAAGGTCGTCAACGGCGGGGTCTCGGCGTCGATGCCGATGGTCAAGCAGCTCTACGGCGGGTTCAAGGGCCTGGCCCCCGAGATCGTCTCGGGGGCGGCGGGCATCGCGGCGTGGCAGAAGGCGGTACCGGTCCTCACCGGCGTCGCGAGCGGCGTGGGCAAGGCCACCGAGGCGTTCAAGCTCGCCCGCGGGGGCGCCGGTACGTTCGCCGAGGCGCTCGAGGCGGTTGGCGTCGGCTTCAACCCGGTCGCGATCGGCTGCACCGTCGCGGCCGCCGGCATCGGCATACTCGTCGAGAAGCAGGTCGAGTGGCAGGCCCGCACGGACGCGCTGAACAAGGCCACGACCGGCCTGGTTGACGCGGCCTCAAACACCGTGGCGCTCGAGTCCTACGCCGGCAGGGTCGAGAACGTAGGCCAGAAGTCCTCCTTCTCGGCGATGTCAGTCGATGAGCTCGCCGAGTCGATCGGCAAGCACGTCGACGCCATGAACGAGAACACGAGGGCCGCCGAGTCGCAGATCGCGCAGCTCAACACCGCTCAGCAGATCATCGACAACTACGCCGGCAAGACCGACCTGTCCACCGACGCACAGGGCCGGCTCACGTGGGCGCTCCAGCTGCTCAACGACCAGCTCGGGCTCAACATCTCGGCGCAGGACGTGGCGAACGGGCGGTACGTCGACGCGGACGGCAACGTCAAGAACCTCAAGCAGTCCATCGACGAGCTCGTCGCATCCAAGAAGAAGGACGCCGAGGTGAGCGCCCTCACGGCGAACCTCACCGAGGCTTACCAGGCCCAGTCCGAGGCGGCAAACACGCTCGCCTCCAAGACGAAGCCCTACCAGGACCGCCTGAAGGAACTCGCCAAGACCTACCCGGAGCTTAACAAGGGCGAGCTCGAGGCGCTCGCCTGCACCGAGAAGGTCGGCAGGGAGTACAACGAGGCGAAGAAGCAGTTCGACTCCGCCTCGGACAGCATCGACGTGCTCAACGGCAAGCTCGGCGACGCGAGCCTTACCACGCAGGAGGCCGGCAGCACCTTCGAGCACTTCGCCCAGGCGCAGCTCACGCTCTTCCAGGCGCAGCTCTCGGCCAACGGTGAGACCCTGTCCGCCGTCTCCGGCTCGCTCACGCAGCTCGGCGTCGACACCGAGCAGCTGGCGAGCCTCAGCGACGACCAGCTCGCCAAGCTGGCGCAGGACTACGACGGCACCGCCCGCTCAATCGTCGACGACCTCGACGGGTGGGGCGTCTCGATGGACGAGGGCGCCGCCTCGACGGTCCGCGCCGCGAGCCAGATCCAGGCCGCGCTCGAGGACATGGGCGGCAAGCTCAAGAAGGCGTTCTCGAAGGAGAACATCGACTTCGGCGCGTTCTCGGACGCCTGCGCCGCCGCCGGCGTGTCGACCGAGACGCTCAACAGCATCGGCTCCGCCAACCTCGCCGCGCTCGCCAGCAACTTCAACGGCAACATCGACCAGATGGTGTGGGCCGTCCAGAACTACAACGCGCAGCCCATCGTCGACAAGAACGGCAACGTTACCGTCGACCAGGCCCAGCTCATGGACGCCCAGGGCAACGTTTACACCTGGAACGGCTCGCAGCTGATGGACAAGAACGGCGTCGTCGACGTGAGCGTCGGCGACCTGCGCGACGCCCAGGGCAACCTCGTGACTTGGAACGGCACGGCTCTCCAGTCCAAGAGCGCCAAGACAAAGGTCGACAAGAAGGAAGTCGACAGGGCGCAGACCTCGGTGGACAAGCTCAACGGCACCAAGCTCAAGAGCAAGGAGATGACCGCCAAGGCGAGCTACGGGACGCTGCCGAAGTGCCAGTCCGCGATGCAGGCGGTGATGAACGAGCCGTTCCACTCAAGGTCGGCGACGATCACCACGACCTACGTGACCGTCAACAGGACGCGCAACGAGAAGGCCGCGGGCGGCATACGGCACGCCGATGGCGGCATCCGCATGCACGCGCACGGAGCCATCGTCGACGCGCCGGTGACCGGCTACCCGCTCGACTGGGTGGGCGAGGACGGCGCCGAGGCAATCGTGCCGCTCACCAACCGAAAGTACTCGGAGCCGTTCGCGGCGACCATCGCCGAGCAGATGGCAAAGCTCGGGGGCCAGCGCGGCGACGTCTACAACATCTACCTCGACGGGTCGGCCCTCGAGGTCGACGAGCGCGTCGCGGAGGCGCTCAGGGCGCTGGTCTCCGAACTCAAGAGGACCGTCAGGACCGGAAGGGGGTAGCAGGTGGCATCAGCGCAGACGACCAGGGGAGGCGTGACGTACTACACCGTCAACCTCTCCACGTCCGTGTCGAACGTGAACGACACCACGGACCGCATCTACTGGACCGCCACCGTCGACTTCGGAGACTGGTACTACTACGGCGTGCGCCTGCACGTCAAGGTCGGCGGCGTCTGGCGCGCGTCGGGCGACGGCTACACGACCTCCTCCTGGAAGCGCGCCGTCACCGTCAGTGGGTACACCGACGCGGAGCGCAAGGACAACGACTACGACGTCTGGGTCGAGGCGTACACCGAGTCCGTGGCAGTCAACGGCTACGGCGGGGTCGGCGCGACGACCTCCTGCGGCGAGGGCGCCAGGATCGGCAAGGTCCCGGCATACGAGCCCGCGGCCCCGACCGACCTCAGGGTCACGCGCTCGACCGACGGGACAACCGAGCTCGAGTGGGTCAACCATCCGGACGACGATGCCAGGAAGTACTACGACGGCATCAACGTCTACCGCCATACCAACGGCGGCGACACCGAGAACCCCTACAACAGCGTCACGATCTCCAACTGGCGCGACACGTCGACATCGGCAAACAATTACTACGACTACGACGTAAGGGCGCGCTGGCGAGGCGGCACGTCGGAGAGAACGAGCTCCGTGCGCGTCTACAAGACGCCCTCCCCACCGGCATCGGTCTCGCTATCGCGCTCCGGCGACGGCGAGGTCTCGCTGGTCGTCAGGGGTCCCGATATCCCGTTCTGGATTAGCGGCTTCGATGTCCGCGCGACCTCCGACGGCGGCAGGACCTACAAGCCCCGCGCCCTTACCGCCGACAGACAGGAGCCGGGCGTCTGGACCATGACCGACCCGTCTGCCGTGGCGGGAGAGAAGGTCGTCTACGAGGTCCGCACCTACCGCGAGGAGCCCGTGGCGGGCGCGGGGGACACCGTCTTCTCCGCGTGGACGGCATCCAACGCAGTGGCGACGATCTGCCCGCCGTACGCGCCCGCCGTCTCCGGGGTCGACCCCGCCTACCCGACTGGGTCGACGGCGACCATCGGCTGGACGCGGAACCACCCCGACGGGACAGCCCAGACGGCGGCGCAGATTGAGCTGGTCGGGCCCGATGGCAAGACCGTCCCGCACCACATCACCGGGCCCGCGTCGACGACATCCCTGAGCCTGTCCGCGAAGGGCACCTACCGGCTACGCGTCCGCACCAAGGGCGCCGACCCCTCATGGGGAGCGTGGTCGGAGTACGCGGTGTTCAGGGTCGCCGACCCGCCGCAGGCGTTCTTCACGACCCCCGCGGAGGACGGCGAGGCCGTCGTCGAGCTCCCGCTGCGCGCCGCCTGGACCGCTGTCGACGAGACCGGCATCACCTACCAGCGCCTGAGGCTGCTGCGCGGCGGCTCCGCGGTCATCGACACATCGGTCGACGCGGGCGCGCGGTCGCACGAGATCGCCTCCGGCCTGGAGAACAGGTCCGCGTACGTCCTCGAGCTCACCGTCCGCGGCGGCTCGAGCCTGTCCACGACCGTCACCCGCTCGTTCTCGACCGACTGGCTCGTGCCCGCCACGCCCATCGTCAACGTCTCCTACAGCGACGCGCTCGCAGCCGTCGTCACGGTGCGCGACGGCATCTCGGAGTTCTCCGTCAGGGACCACAAGCTGCGCGGCCCCATGGCCATGACGCCCGAGGGCAACATCCGCATCAGGGGCGGCATGTCCATAAAGGGGACGCGCGCAACCGTCCACAGCCTCCCGCCGTGCGCCTCGTTCGATATCGAGCGCGTGCTCGCGGACGGCTCGAGGCTCCTGCTCGCGAGCGGCCTCAAGTCCGGGCAGAGCGTCATCGACCGCCTGCCGCCGCTCAACGTCGGGTTCTCCTACGTCGCGCGCGGCTACGCGGCCTCCGGAACCACCTCGACGACCGAGGTGGGGACCGTGTGCCCGTGCGACGGGTTCGCCCTCAACTTCGGGTCGGACGCCTCCGAGGTCGTCGTGGGCGACAGGAACATGGGCGGCCCGCCGCAGTACTCGGCGAGCCCCGAGCGCGAGCGCGACCAGTTCCACTTCGTCGGCGGCGGCCTGCCCATGGGGTTCGAGAGCGGCAACCTCTCGATGAAGGAGTCGATGGAGTTCACGATCGAGGAGGACGACTACCTGCGCGTCCGCGGCCTGTTCGGCCGCTACGGAAGCGCCTGGGTGCGACCCCATCTGGGCGACCGCGGCTTTGCCGCCGTCACGGGGACGCTCACCAGGTGCGCGCCTGAGGACTACAGGGTGTCCGTATCGACGAAGAGGGAGCGATGGAGGGAGCCCAACGGTGTCGGATGATATCTGGCTCGCGTCGTTCAGGACCTCCTACCGGTACGCCCGTGTTTCGCGGTCGACCGGCCTGGAGACCGGCGCCATCGAGTGCTTCACCGGCGGGAGCATCAGCCGCAACCAGGACACGGACACCTATGAGTCCGCATCGCTGGACTACGTCGGCAGACTCGACATGGGCAACGACTTCGTGCGCATCTACCTCGACGCGGAGGACCCGATCTCGGGCGCGTCGCGCACCGTGTGCCTGGGGACCTTCGAGTGCTCGACGCCGTCCCGCACGGTGAGCGGCGAGGTGGCGACCGGCATCGCGACGCTCTACGGCAGACTCCACGACCTCGCGAAGGACGACTTCGACGAGCCGTACACCGTGCCGGCCGGCGCAAACGCGGTCTCCGCGGCCAAGGCGATCGCGGAGGGGTGCGGGCTCGAGGTGGTCGCGGAGCCGAGCGACTACACGCTGTCGACGGCATGGGTCTTCGGGATCGCCGCCACGGCGGACACGCCGGACAACAAGCTGGGCGCGGTCAATAGGCTGCTCTCCGCTGCAGGATTCAGGAGCGCGTCGACCGACGCCTACGGGCGCGTGCTGTTCAGGCGTTACCTGGAACCGGCGGCGAGGCCGATCGACCACACCTTCTCAGAGGGCGAGGACTGCCGGGTGCTTCCCGACCTTACCGACGAGCAGGACGACTTCGACGCGGTGAACGTGGTGCACGTCGACTTCGCTACCCAGGGCGAGAGCGTCAGGGGAACGGCCTCGGACGACAGCCCGCAGAGCGAGTGGTCGACCGTCTCCACGGGCCGCCGCATCGTGAAGCGGTACCAGTACAGCGACCTCCCGTCAGGGGAGAGCGTCATCGACGGCGGCTCCTACCCGCTCGCCGGAGACGGCACCCACGACAGCGCGACCTTCAGGTGCAGTGGCGGCGGGGGGACCATCGAGACCGTCGGCGTTTCCGGGTGCCCGATCGGCGGCATCAGCCAGGCGATCCGCATCACGAAGGGGTCGGGCTCCGGTGAGATCGGCGTCGCCCAGGACAAGATATTCCTCAAGAAGGGCCAGCCGTACACCGAGTCCGTTTACCTCTACGCGTCGCAGAGGGTGCAGGTGAGGGTCCAGCCAATCTGGCGCGAGGACGACGGGGGAGAGACCGCGACGGTCGCCATCGGGCCAGGCTGGACGAGGCTGTCGCTCACGGCCACCCCGGCCAAGTCCGAGGAATACAGCGCGGGCTACATCTACCTTGCCGCTAGCGCGCCGACCGGATCGTACATCGACGTAGCGCAGGTCAAGGTCGAGGAGGGCGTTGTGGCAACGCAGTTCGCGGTCGAGGCTGCGAACGAGAAGGCGGCGAGCCTGCTCGCCACCGAGTGCTCGGTCATCCGCCGCCCAACCATCACGGCGATCTTCAACCCGTCGGCGGACGTCTACTCGGCGTGCACCATCAGGCTGCCGTCTGTCGGGATCGAGCTCGCCCGCGCCTGCATCCGGAAGATGGACCTCGAGCTCTCGATGGGATGCCCCATGAGGATCGAGCTCCGCATGTACATGAGGGGTGATGCCTCGTGAGCGCCATGCCGTCCCTGGCCGCGGACCTTGCCGATATCGTCGCCGGCCCTTCGGCGCCCGGCGTCTCGATCGCCTACGGCACCGTCGTCGCGGCGGACTCCAGGACCGTCGACGTGCGCATCGGGGGCTCGGTTGTCGCCGGCATCTGCATGACGACGTCCTGTCGGGGCGCGGCGCCCGGTCAGCGCGCCATCCTCATCGGGTCGCCGCCGCTCTGGACGGCGATCGGGATCATCGCTTGATTATCGTGCGGGCGCAGGCCCGCGGAAGGGAAGCCGCATGGCCAACAACAGCGACGGGTCCGCCGTCTACGAGGTGAAGGTCGGGGAGGACGACTATATCGACGGCCTCGACGTGACGGAGAGCGACGGTAGCATCACCACCTACCTGTTCCGCCCGGCAAACTACGACGAAGTCGAGGCGGCGCGAAAGAGGGCCGAGAGCGCCGCGTCGCTGGCGAGCAGCGCCGCAGGCACCGCAAAGACTCAGGCATATGACGCCAACGTCGCCGCCGGAGCTGCCAGAACGGCCGCCGCGAGGTGCTCGACTGCCACCGAGAACGCCAACGCCGCCGTTCAGAAGGCGAATGCCGCGAACGATACCGCAAGCGCCTCGACTGCGCTGGCGAGCAATGCGGCCGCCGCGGCCAACGGCGCGGCGTCTCATGCCGAGGCCGCAGCGAACCAGGCGCTGCAGATCGCGAACTCGGTGGCGCAGGGCGCCGGCGGCGAATCCGATATCGCGGAGCTGCGCCGTCAGAACGGCCAGCTCGCGACGATGCTCGCCGACGCGACGGGGAAGTTCATCTACATGGACGGGACCGTCTACTGCCCGGCATCCAAGGCGTCGGTGTCCGGCGACACGGTGTCGTTCGGCGGCACGTGCTCGGTCTCGGGCAGCACGGTAACCCTTGCCTAAGGAGGATAAATGGCAAATGCAAAGACACTGGTCGTCGGCGGCCAGTCGCTCAGCGTCATCGACGACACCGCGAGGTCGAACGCGCAGCTCGCGCTCAACGGCGCGGAGTACTCCCGCCAGGCGCTCATCGGCAAGTACGGCGGGCAGAACATCGCGACGCTGCTCGCCGGCGAGATCGGCTCCGGCACGGTCTACGATGCGCTGCACAGGCGCATCGCGGCGAACAACTTCGCCGGACTGCGCGTCGGCGACTTCATCGACGTGCCGCTCGTTTCCGCCTCGGCGGTGGTGGGCCAGCAGTCCGTTCGCTTCATCATCGCGCACATCGACCCGTACCTGTGGTGCGACGACCGAAGCAAGGGGCACCATATCGCGTTCGTGGCCTCGGCGCCCATCACGGTCAGCTCGACCTATCCGCACGTGGCGAATTCGTCCTTCCTGCCGTGGAACAAGACGAACACCAACCAGGGCTCGGCCGATACCAAATGCCCGTACCTGTGCTCGAATCTCAAAACGTGGGAGAAGGCCTTCGAGTCGTGCCTGCCTGAGGGGCTGACCAAGTACATCCTCACGCAGCGCGTGCTGCTCGAGGAGCGCTATAGCGCGTCCGGTGCGCTCACCGACTCCAACAGCTGGAGCTGGCAGGACATCGGCAAGGTCTGGTCACTCTCTGAAATGGAGGTCTACGGCTGCCCGGTATGGGGTACGCCCGGCTACTCCGTCGGCTTCGACTGCCAGTTCGACCTCTTCCATGACACGGCGGCTCGCCTCAACGGGACGCGCTTCAGCTGGTGGCTCCGGTCCGTCCAGGGCGGCTCTTCTTCGTCCG
>OIYV01000230.1_pt1 | contig 36757 bp, 33 predicted proteins | sample 1588251 | NCBI WGS metagenome assembly OIYV01 (sample SAMN03283282) | human gut metagenome | biome: human-associated habitat; material: feces | host: Homo sapiens | place: Peru | collected 2012
GGAACAGCTTCAGCGGAGGGAGCCTCGCCGGTGTAAGGCGCGTCGGTTTCAATTTGCACACATCCGCTGTCCGCATCCCAGAACACATTGAAGCCGACCGCTTTGCCAATGTCGCGGAGTTTCACATAGTTGTGTCCAGCAATACCATACGCTTCCATTTGCACCTCCTGCCCATCGACAAAAATACGATGGTTGCTGCGTTCAGCGAGGATTCCCGCAGCATAGGCGGAAGCTCCGCCTGTGATAATAGCGCCGATAAAAAGGCCCGTAAACATCGTGAGGATCTGCTTCTTCATGGAAAAGCCTCCTTATTTTTGATCTACTATTCCTTTACGATCATAAAGCGGCTTTTTCAACAAAAGATTTTTAAGAGGCCTGAACAGCCTGCACACACCAGCGCTGACTGGAATCTCCGGCAACGCAGGTAAGGAGAGTCATTCGGTTATCCGTGGTAGAGGACAAATAGCTCCAATCGCTGCTGCTGATTTTGGTCACAGTCTCCACCAGATAGGTGCGGGTACCCATGGATGTGGTATAGGTGATTTTATCGCCCACATCCAGATCCTTGATGCTGCCGATCACATATTTGGCGCCGCGATTATGCCCGCAGACAGCCACATTGCCGTTCCAGACGCTGGTACTGGTGAAATGACCCAGCCCCTTTTTCATGCTGGCAGTCGTTTCACCTTCCCAGAGATAGTAATTCTTAACTCCGATGGCGGGAATGGAGATCTCACCCACATATTCGTTGCCGTCGATCTCCACCACCGGGAGCTCGGGGTCCAAGGGGCCGCTTTCTGCCTCCGGTTCCGGGGTCTCCACCTTCTGCTGAAGGTCGGCCACCACGGTCTGGGCCTCGGCACCGGCGTGGGCATCCTCGTAGCGGTTGTAGGCGTATAGGCCGCCAGCCGCCAGCAGGAGCACCACACCCAGCACGATGCAGACAAGCCCGGGGGATACTTTACGCATTCTTTTCACGTTTCTTGCTGCGCTCCATCAAGTAGGCACCCACGGCCACCAGCACCAGACCGCAGACCACATCAATGATGGAATGCTGCTTGGTGAACACGGTGGAAGCGCAGATGATCGCCGCCCACACCCAGGCCGCTGCTTTGAGCCAAGGGCGCTGCTTTGTCAGCGTGCTGCCCGAAAAGGCAATGGCCATGCAGGCTGTGCTCTGGCAGTGGATCGAGGGGCAGACGTTGACTGAGGCATCCGCTTTCCAGATGAGCTGCATCAAAGTCATGGCAAAATTCTCCCGGCCGATGGCTTCCGCCGTGTTCTTGTTGTCCCCGGTGAGCATGACCACTTCCACGCCCATGTTCCGCAGCTGCGCAATGGCTTCCCGGGAATCCTCCCGCACCGTATCCGCCACGGCGATAATTCCCAAAATCTCATTGTCCCGGGTAAAATAAATCGGCGTTTTGCCGGAGGCGGCCAACCGGGCGGAGGCCTTCGTGAATTCCTCCGGAATGGAAGTCCGGCTTCGGATAAATTTCTCTGAACCTCCCACTATAGTACCGCCATCCACGGAGCCTTGCAAGCCGTTTCCCGGGAGTACTCGGAAATTTTTCACTTCCGTTTCGCCCGCCTTTTCTCCGGCATATTCCACAATGGCTTTTCCCAGAGGATGCTCGCTGCGGTGCTCCAGCGCGGCGGCATATTTCAAAAGCGTTTCTTCCGAAATTTCTTCCGCCGGAAGGAGATCCGTCACCCTAGGCCGACCTTCCGTAATGGTACCGGTCTTGTCCAGAGCGATGATATTGATTTTACCCGCGTTTTCCAGTGACTCCGAAGTCTTGAACAGGATGCCGTTCCGGGCACCCATTCCGTTTCCCACCATGATGGCCACCGGGGTTGCCAGGCCCAGGGCGCAAGGGCAGGAGATTACCAGAACGGTGATGGCGTGTTCCAGTGCCCGGGACACCGCCGCCCCCTGCAGCATCCAAAGAGCGAAGACCAGGACAGCGATGCCGATTACCGCCGGCACGAAAATGCCGGAGACTTTATCCGCAATCCGGGCAATCGGGGCTTTCGTACCTGCCGCATCGCTTACCAACCGGATAATCTGGGCAAAGGTGGTATCCTCTCCCACCCGGGCCGCCCGGCACCGAAGATAGCCGGATTGGCTGATGGTGGCGGCGGAGGTGGAATCTCCCGGCGCCTTGTCCACCGGTACGGATTCTCCTGTCAGCGGAGATTCGTCCACGGCGGCCGTGCCTTCCAGCACCACTCCGTCCACTGGAATGGCGACGCCGGATTTTACAATGTAGATGTCTCCGATCTGTACCGAATCCACCGGCACTTCCTGCAGCTCGCCGTTTCGTTCCAGCAATGCGGTTTTTGGCGCCATCTGCAGCAGGTTCTTCAGGGCATCGGTGGTGCGGCCTTTGGAAATGGATTCTAAAGTCTTCCCGATGGTGATAAGGGCCAGAATCATGGCCGCGGATTCGAAGTACAGCTGGTTGTGGTACAGCGGCATCAGTGCCATGTTATCCGTGCCGTCGGTGACCATATAGGTCATCTTCAGCAGGATGAACAGGGACCATAGAAAGGACACGCCGGAGCCCAAAGCCACCAAAGTGTCCATGTTGGGCGCTCCGTGCCGCAGGGATTTGAAGCCGGAGCGGAAGAAGTCCCGGTTGATGGTCATGATGATTAGAGCCAGCAGCATCTGCAAAATGCCAAGACCGATGTGGTTGTGGTTCAGAAATTCCGGCACCGGCCAGTCCAGCATATTGTGGCCCATGGTGATGTACATGAGCACCAAAAGCACGCCGATGGAAAGTTTTAACCGGCGAAGGAGCTTCGGGGTCTCCCGATCCCGGAGGGCATCCTCCTCGGCCTGAAAACGCTCGGTCATCCCCGGACGTCCCTGCCCGGCGGATTCTTTTTTTTGCTCCGCATCGTAGCCCGCATTCTGTACGGCAGAAATTACGGACTCCGGCGTTGCTGCGCCTTCCACCGTCATGGAATGGGTCAGCAGCGATACGTTCACGCGGTCCACCCCCGGCACGCCGCTCACGGCTTTCTCCACGTGGGCCTGGCAGGCGGCGCAAGTCATTCCAGTTACGATATATTGTTCCAAAATATAACCCTCCTTATTCTACTTCATCAAGCGCTGAAGCAGTTCGCACAGTTCGTCCACGGTCTCGTCCTTGCCGGAACGAATGTCTTCGGCCACGCAACTTCGGATATGACATCCCAAGAGCACCTTGTTGAAGCTGTTCAATGCGCTGGTGGCTGCAGAAGACTGCACCAAAATATCCGGGCAGTAGGCGTCGTTCTCCACCATCTTTTCCAGGCCCCGAATCTGTCCTTCGATTCGACGCAGCCGGGTAAGCAATGCCTTCTGCTCCGCTTCCGTCCTTTTCTTGTGCCGCGTCCCGCAGCAGCAGGATTGTTCCGTCACTTCCTTTTGTTCTTTATCCATATGGTTCCTTTCCGGTCTCGATCCGATTATGCATTGATCTGCGGTGTCCCGCCCGATTCCGGATACCCCCTCGGGGTATCCGTTTGCCTTCATTATATACCCCCTCCGGGTATGTGTCAATATAAAACATAGCTTGAAAGTTGTTACAGGATAGGGTATATTATTGATGGAAAATTCGTTCTTGTAAGGTTGTTTATAATAGAGATATGGAAAAAAGGGATTTAAGACATTTAAAGCGAAAAGAGTTGATTGACCTCATTGATAAGATGCAAACAGAAAGTGATCTTATATCAAATGTCGAGGTCAAAAATGAGCTTGGTCGATTAACAAAGAGAGAAAAGTATGTAAAGCATTTACGTAAGACTTTGAGTGTACTTGTCGTTGTGGCTGCCATTTCTGTATTGGTGGCAACACTGTGGTTGCCGGTGCTAAGGATTTATGGTTCGAGTATGGAGCCTACTTTAGAAAAAGGGCAGATTGTAGTGAGTGTAAAGACAACGAAATTAAAGGCGGGAGATGTTGTAGCATTTTGGCAAGGCAATAAGTTGTTGGTAAAGCGAGTAATCGCATGTTCCGGTCAAAAGGTAGATATAGATGCGAATGGAAAGGTATCTGTGGATGGTAAGGTTATTTCCGAACCATATTTGGATAGTGAGTCACTTGGAAATACAGACATTGATTTTCCACATCAAGTAGAGGATTCTCGATGGTTTTGTATGGGTGATAATCGCGAGAGTTCGATTGATTCTAGAAGTGCTGCGATAGGGGATATTTCAAAAGAACAAATTGAGGGTAAAGTCTTATTTTCAGTTTGGCCCTTGAACAAAATAGGAATTGTAAAATAAACAGAGGGCGTTTCCAGCAATCTATTCACATATCTTATGTCAGTATTTTTCAGTTTACACAGACTTTGAAACAGTCTCGGCGTGTTTACAGATTTTTTCTCACACGCTCTCTCTTCCTTTTCATTCGATATGCAACATAACCAATACCATATAGAATCAATCCAATAACACTAGCCACAACCAAAGGATTCACCCTTTCTGCATCTGCCATTAAATTCTTTTCATCCATTACATTCTCTACACGATGCCCACGAACAAGTAATCGATGTGTATTAACACCATAAGGCGTACAAGTAAGGAGAGTGCACAAATCCTTACCTTTCTCAATTTCTAATAAACCATAATCATTCGGCTTCACACTCGCTATATTATCCACCTGATACGCAAGAACACGATCATATACATGAAGATAAAATACATCCCCTTTTTTCATACGATCCAGTTCCGTAAATAACTTCGCACTCGGAAGGCCCCTATGACTAGATAGAACACAATGCGTACTTGCTCCACCCACAGGAAGACTCGAACCCTCTAAATGACCCGCACCCACCTGCAATACAGACTCATCTACCGTATGATAAATCGCCAACTTTACCTGAATCTTCGGAATTGTGACATATCCCATCACACCTGTACCATCCGCATTTAATAGACTCTTATACAAATCAAGCTCTGAATCACTTGGAGTAAAACGGCCCTCATTATTAACTAATTCAGAATTATATTCAACAGCCCGATCAATCTCAGCCTGCTTCTTCTGTTTAGGCAACTTAGCCATCGTATCCGAATAATTTGAGACAACACGACTTTGATGTAAAGAGTTCCAATAATTACTTACAGTAGGATACAACAGTAAGGACAAGCCTGTAATAAAAACAAGTATTGCAACTATAGTTGACATATGTTTTCTCAACTTACAACCCTCTCCCTACTATTGCATAAGAGGGGGAAACAATATCCCCCTCCATACAACATACAAAATCAATCAATAAAACTATTTAGCTTTCGCTCTTTTCTTGTTAGCCAATACAAATCCTGATCCTAGTACAAGTGCTGCACCAATTAAGTAAAACATTATTGTACCAGCACCACCGGTAGATGGTAGTAAGCTACCTGAATTGTTTTTCACTCCTACATCACCTGTAATTGCCTCACCATTTAACTTAATAGAACCATCATCTAAGATTTCAATTTTTTGAACAGCTTTTAATAAGTTATATCCTTTTGGAGCTGCAGTTTCTTTAAGATAGTATGTACCGGCTTTTATACCTTCAATATCAATTCTACCACTAGCCAAAGACACTAATTCTGTTTTTCCATTAGTATTATCATAACGATATTTGTCTCCACTGTTTTTAGTAAACTTCAGTGTTTTTTCAGAATCTTGACAATTTGGGTCTGTGGATAAAATAAATTTTGCACCTTCAAGTGGCGTATTTATTCCGGTATATTTAAATACAGGAATACCAAATGTATAAGTTTTTGTTATTTTCTCATCTGTTTTTTGAGCATCACCATAAGTAAGCCATGTTTTATTTTCCATTGCCGTCTTTATAGGTGCATTTTCATTTACCATTGCATGATACTTTACTGTTATTTCAGCATCTTTATTAATTCTATCAAAATACTCCTGATTGAATTTTATCTCGAAAGTACAACCATCTGTTGTTTTAGTAGAAACTGTCCAATCAGCCCTTTGTAATTTTTTTGCATCACTAAACTGATCATGTACGTCAAACAGCTGTGCAAATGTTAATCCACTGTGCATTTTGTCATGTAAAACATAATTTTTAGCACCTTTTTTTACGTTTATTGTCGTTTCAAACGTAAGAATATCGCCAATATTTGCAGAATTCTGAGTTACATAGTCATCTTTAGCCTCATCCCAAATCTGTTTGACTACTGTTGGCTGTACATGCTTCGGGTTAATTGTTGCATTAGGATTTGTTGTATTTAATGCGCAAAGTGTACCTACTGTTGAATCAATCACATAATAACCTAATGGCAAGTCACTAATGTTCAAATCACCATCTGCAGTAACTTGTTTTTCAATCGGCGAATACGTTTTATCCGTTTTAGCAATTTCTTTAGCTTGTTTAATTAACGCTTGAGCAAGTTCTTGTGCATTTGAGTCATTATACTTTGTTTCTACATAGCCGTCCTTATTTAATTTCATATATTTATTACCGGCACCCTCAAAATAAGTTTTCCAAGCATCATTTGCCGGTAAATAAGAATAGCGTCCACTTGCAGCATCATAACTATCCAATGTTAAAACTCTATAAACTGTATAAGTTTCACCTTTTTTTGCATTTTTAATAGTAATAGTTCCTGTTGCAGAGTCTGCTGCCATTGCGTTTGTGCTTAATGAGAATATCATCACGAACGCAAACATAATGGCTGCAATCTTCTTAATTAATTTCATTTGTTCCTCCTACTTTCTTTTCCCCCGATTGCAAAAAAAATAACCATGATATATCTTATCCTCTACCATTTGTGCTGTCAATAGTTTTTTCTAGTTTAATTCTCGTATTTATTTTGTACAGTATACTAAGTGTAACTCTACAGAACAAAAAAAACATCCACCCATAGAAACTGCATCCTTCTTCGGGTGAATGCTTTATCGCTATTGTCGATATTTTCTTTTTTATAAGCCGTAGCGGGCTGCGTGAAATCCCTTGAACACCGGATCTCCGGTATATTCCAGCACTTCCGCTTCCCCGGTAAGCGCCTGCCATGCGCCTCTCGCCAGCGCCGCCAACTCGTATTCTCCCGGGAGAACCCATACCGGCGCAATCCATTCCACGTACGGACGAATTTGATCGATCACATAGGTTGAATGCGCCACGCCACCGGTGATAATAATCGCTTCCACTTTCCCTTGCAAGGCGGCTGCACAGGATCCGATGGCCTTTCCGAATTGGTACGCCATGGCATCGGTGCACAGCTTTGCGTACTCGTCTCCGTTCTCAATGCGGCGCACAATTTCACGCACGTCATCCGACCCTAGATGGCTGTAAAGCCCACCCTTCCGAGTGAGAAGTGCCTCCATCTGCTTGTAGGTGTACTTTCCGCTATACGCCATCTTGATGATTTTTACCGTGGGAAAGGAACCCACTCTGGTCGGTGTCATCGGACCGTCTCCCGCCAGATTATCGTTGCTGTCAATCATCTTTCCTTTTCGATGGGCGGTAAAAGAAACCCCGCCACCGATATGAGCGACCACAAAATTGTGATCTTCGTATCGAATGCCTTTCTCCAGACAGTACCGATGTGCCGCCTCTTTCTGATTCAGACAGTGCACATGGCTGTCCCGGTACATCCCTTTAATTCCGCTGATGCGAGCTACATCCTGGAACTCATCCACATCCGGCGGATTAAATACCAGTGCTCTTCCGCCGTATTTGGATTCCAGATAACGGGCAATCTGACAGGCCAGCATCGCCGGGTGGGAGACACCGGTTCGTGCGGTCTGACAGTCATAAATCAGCTGATCATTTACCGAATACACGCCGGAAACACAGGATGCCATCCCGCCACCCCGGGCCACAAAGGAGTCCACATCATCCAAATCCACCTGATTCACCCGACAGGCATTTTCTACCAGCTTTGCCCGATACATCAATTGAGACTGGACGCAGTCGAACTGCTCCAGTTCTTCCTTGGTATGATAGATGTTCTCTATAAATACCTTCTGATCGTTCCGGTATACCCCGATTTTTGTAGAGGTGGATCCCGGGTTGATCGTTACAATCGTAAAGATCTTTTTGCCGTCTACGATTTGCATATCTCGGTCTCCTTTGCGTTTCATTCGGTGTCCTTCTGCTCAAGCGATTGCCTGCAGCCATCGGCCGCAGGCAATCCAAGCAGGTAGTTATTATGCAGGCTAGGCTTGCGCTTTCGCCTCTTTGATGGAGTCAATCAGCAGCGGAACAACCTTGAACAGGTCGCCAACGATGCCGTAATCTGCCACTTCGAAAATCGGTGCATTGTCCGCCTTGTTGATAGCGATGATGCATTCCGAATCCTGCATGCCGGCTTTGTGCTGAATCGCACCGGAAATTCCCAGTGCTACGTATACCTTCGGATGTACGGTCTTTCCGGTCTGACCAACCTGATGATCCGCTCCGATCCAGCCGGCGTCTACCACCGCACGGGATGCGCCAACGACGCCGCCCAGCAGGTCTGCCAGTTCTTCTGCCAGCTTAATTCCGCCGTCCACATCCTTCGCGATACCACGGCCAACGGAAACGATGAAGTCCGCGCCGATCAGGTCTACCATCTTCTTAGCAGCCTTCACGATATCTACTACTTCGGTCTCGATATCCGATGCTTCCAGCTTGAATTCCGGATGAACGAGTTCAACCGCATTTGCTTTTGCTTCGTCGAACGGTCTCTTCTTCATAACGCCCGGACGAACCGTTGCCATTGCCGGACGGAATCTCGGGCACACGATGGTTGCCATCAAGTGTCCGCCGAATGCCGGACGGGTCATCTTCATATTGGTATTTACATCGAAGAGCTTGCTTTCGAACTTGGTGTTCTCCACGTCCAGAGAAGAACCGGTCTTCAGGAAGTCGATGTATCCGCCCAGATCTACATCCAGGTGGGTGCAGTCTGCGCACAGACCGGTGTGAAGTCTAGCAGCGCATCTCGGTGCCAGGTCTCTTCCGATGTTGGAAGCGCCGAACAGCATGATTTCCGGCTTGTATTCTTCTACCATGTCACAGATGACTTTGGTGTATCCATCTGTAGTGTAGTTCTTCAGAAGCGGGCTGTCGCATACGATGACCTGATCGGCACCGTAACCACCCAATTCCTTTGCAATTCCTTCTACGTTCTCTCCCAGGAGGATACCGCACAGGTCTACTCCCAGTTCGTCTGCCAACTTCCGGCCTTCGGAAATCAGCTCAAAAGTTGTCGGCATCATTACGCCCTGACGCTGCTCACAGAAAACCCATACATTCTTGAAAGCAGCAATATCTGCACTATCGTAAGCCATAAATATTTCTCCTTTCTTAGATGATGTGCTTGCCGGTGAGGATACCTGCCAGCTCGTCTGTTGTTTCTTTTCCGCAGCCGTCCAAAATCATTCCGGCGCCCTTTCTCGGTGGAGTGAAGGACTTGAAGATGTTGGTCGGGGATCCCTTCAGACCGATGGTGGTTTTGTCGATCAGCGGGTGATCCTTCAATGCTTCGTAATCCATTACCTTAACCGGCATGTCGAAGCACTTTTCGGTTCCTGCTACGGACATGTATCTCGGCTCGTTCAGCTCCTTGATGCAGGTGATCATGCATGGTGTGTGTGTTTTTACTACCATGTAGCCGTCTTCCAGCATTCTCTGAACGGTCAGTGTATTTCCGTCTTTCTCAATCTTTCCGGCATATGTAATCTGCGGGAGATGGAGTTTTTCCGCAATCTGCGGTCCAACCTGTGCCGTATCTCCATCGATTGCCTGACGTCCGGCGATGATGATGTCCTCGTCGCCCAGTCCGTAAGTGTCGATTGCCGCTGCAATGATCTGAGAGGTAGCATACGTATCGGAACCGCCGAATTCTCTTGCGGAAATCAGCACGGTTTCGTCCACGCCCATTGCCATCAGCTCTCTCAGCATGCCTTCTGCCGGAGGCGGTCCCATGGTGAATGCAACTACCTCACAGCCATATTCGTCTTTCAGCGCCAGAGCCGCTTCCACCGCATTCAGGTCATCCGGGTTGATGATTGTCTGCATGGATGCACGGTTCAGCGTACCGTCATCGTTCACTGCTACCTTGCCGGAGGTATCAGGAACCTGCTTTACAGTTACCAAAATTTTCATATTTCCGTTACCTCCTTACTTTCTGAGCAGGCTGTTGGCGATAACCACCTGCTGGATTTCACTGGTTCCTTCGAAGATGCTCAGGATACGAGCGTCACGGTACATTCTTTCCACTCTGTACTCTTCGATGTATCCGTATCCGCCGTGAATCTGAACGGCTTCGTATGCGCATCTGTTTGCCATCTCTGCGGCAAAGAACTTCGCTTCGGAGCACGCCTTGCTGGCATCCGGATGGTTGGCATCCTTCAGAACCGCTGCGTGATAGGTCAGCTGACGAGCTGCTTCCAGTTCGGTCTGCATCTTAGCAATCTTGAAGCTAATAGCCTGGAAATCTGCCAGTCTGTGTCCGAACTGCTTTCTCTCCATGGAATACTTCACGGCTTCGTCCAGACAACCCTGCGCCAGACCGATTGCCATTGCGGCTACGCCCAGACGTCCGCCGTCCAGAGTCTTCATCGCATACTGGAATCCCTTGTTCAGAGGTCCTACCAGGTTTTCCTTCGGAACGCGAACGTCTTCGAATACAACGTCGCAAGTCGGATAGCCCTTGATACCCATCTTCTTCTCCGGAGCGCCCAGGGAAACGCCGTCGGCGTGCATGTCCACGATGAACATGGAGATTCCCCTGGAACCCTTCAGGCTCAGATCGGTCTTTGCGAAAATAATAATCCAGTCTGCCATCGGTGCACCGGAGATAAAGCACTTACGGCCGTTGATGATATAATCGTCACCATCTGGAATTGCAGTGGTGGTGGTACCACCGGCATCGGAGCCGGCACCCGGCTCGGTCAATCCGAATACCATGATTTTCTCACCGCTTGCAACCAGCGGCAGATATTTTTCCTTCTGCTCTTTGCTTCCTGCCAGCATCAGCGGGCCGCCGCCCAGAGAGTTGGATGTGTTTGCATAGATTGCCAGTACCAGGTCCTGACGAGCAAATTCTTCGTCCATCAGTACATAGGACAGGCTGTCACCGCCGGCTCCGCCGTATTCTGCCGGAATCTTTGTTCCCATGAAGCCGTAGCGAGCCATTTTTTTATGCATCTCCCAGTTGAATTCCCCGGTGAGATCCAATTCGTCCTGCAGTTCTTTGGTGAATTCCGTCTCTGCAAACTGACGGAACAGCTTCTGCTGCAGGGCATGCTTTTTGTCAAGAATCATGTTTTCCTCCTTGATTTTTGCTTTAAAATGCCGGGAGAGTAAGTCCCCCTCCCGGCCTTACCGATTCATTTTATTGTGGAATTTCGTGTGCGGAAGAACCTTTGGTCAGCACTTCGTAAATTCCGTCGATACCGGAGAGTGCCATGGATCTGCCGGCCTCTTCCGTAAAGAATGCCATGTGCGGTGTGTGAATTACGTTCACGAAGGACCGCAGATACTTCAGCTTGAAGTAAGGCATTCCAGGTGTGCGGATGATATCCTCATCGTGTGGAATGTGGATGATGCCCTCTTCGCCCGGGAATGCATCCATGAACAGCGCGCCGATTTTCTCGGATTCCACGCCGTCGATGATGGCATCGATATCCATCAGACCGCCGCGGGCATTGTTCACCAGAACCACGCCGTTCTTCATCTTAGACAGCGCCTCTCCGTCGATCATATTCTCTGTGCTCTCGGACAGGTTGGTGTGCAGTGTGATAACATCGGATTCTTTGTACAGGGTATCCAGATCCACGTAAGTTGCATATTCTTTTACTGCATCGTTCTGGTACATATCATATGCCAGGATACGGCATCCGAATCCGGACAGAATCTTGATAACGGTATATCCGATCTTGCCGGCACCGATAACACCCACGGTGAGGGAACGCAGTTCCCGGCTCATTTTACCCTTCAGAGTGAAGTCGTTGTCGTTTGTGTTGTACAGCGCCTTCTTCGCTTTCCGGATGCTCATCAGGATTGCCATTACGGTGTATTCCGCAACGCCGTTCGGAGCATAGCTTCCGTGGGTAATCCGAAGTCCCAGCTCTCTTGCATACGGAACGTCGATATAGTCGTATCCAACGCAGCGGAACGCCTGAACCTTTACGCCGTTCTCAACCATGGTGTCCAGAATGCTCTTGGAGAAATCACTCTGTCCCAGTGTGGTCACGCCGTCACAGCCCTTGCACATCTCTACGGTGGAAGAATCTAGAATCGATCCGGTAGAAATCAGTTCGATTCCCAATTCCTTGCAGCGAGCTTCAATAACCGGTTTTTCGTCCGGACGGACTTCATAAGCAGCAATTTTCATATCTTCTTCTCCTTTACTTTTGACCCTCTGCCGGGTCCCGTTTTGATCACTAATTTGTTTCCAGTCCCTAACTCTATAGCAGCCGGTGTAAAAACATTTTCACGATCTACACGTTTCCGATATCCCCACTAATCTCTCAGTGCCGGGTCCATCGGAATGGCAGCGCCTTCTTCCAGAAGTTTTGCTACTTCTTCATCGGAATATCCATATTCCTTCAGAATGCTTTCGGTCTGTTCACCCAGATACGGTCCTCTGTTGTATTCCGGCAGACCCATTTCCTTGAACATTACAGGCGGTCTAACCAGCGTACGCTTGTTTCCGTTGCTGTACTGCATTTCGTAGAAGATGTCGGAAGCCCATGCCTGTCTGTCTTCCAGCAGGGTATCCCAGTTCTGTGCCACTGCATAAGGCAGGTCCGCTGCATCCAGAATCTTGCACCACTCGTCGCAGGTCTTTCCACGGAACTCGTTGGTAATCCATTCCGAGAATTCTTTTCTGTTCGGAACCAGATTCTTCTGCGGATAGAACTTCGGATTCTCTGCCATTTCCGGGTGTCCCATGGCATTCATGAGAACCGGATAATGTCTGTCATACTGCGGCATCGCAATCTGGAGCCACTGATCGTCTGCCGTCTGATATGCCAGAGTCAGCGGGTTTCCGTTCTCCCATCTCTCCATCGGGAACTTGCAGCTGTCAGAGCCATACTGGCTGGCCTGCAGCATCAGGGATACGTCCCATACGGCACTGTGGAAGAGGGATACCACAACCTGATCGCCTTCACCGGTAGTCTTTGCACGATACAGTGCTGCCAGTACGCCGGCCGCCAGGTTCATTGCCACCTGGTGATCTCCGAAGCCCTGTACGGTGAGCATCGGCAGGCTCTTTTTATCTCTCAGAGGTCCCAGAATTCCGCCTCTTGCATAGAATGCGGTGAAATCGAATCCCGGCAGATCTTTGTCCGGTCCCACTTCGCCGTATCCGGAAACATAACCGAATACCAGTGCCGGATACTTTGCGTGGAGAGTTTCCCAATCCAGGCCGGCTCTCTTCAGCGGTCCCTGACGCCAGTTGCAGATAAATACATCCGCATCGGCGATCAGCTTCTCCAGAGCTTCTCTTCCTTCTTCGGATTTCGTGTTCAGGGAAATACATCTCTTGCCGGCATTCTCCAAGTCGTAGGATGTGTTTTCCTTCTGATCCAGCGGACGACCTTCGTTTACAGCGGTGTATCTCAGCGGGTCTCCCTTCGGAGCTTCCACTTTGATAACGTCTGCACCCAGGTCAGCGAGGAATCTTGCGGTACAAGGAGCGGCAATAAATGTTGCCAGCTCTACAACCTTCACCCCTTCCAGGGGGAGTCTTACTTCGCTCATTTCATAACCTCCTGCTTTTCTAAGCTACATATTCACCATATCTCGGAATGTTTCGAGATTGGTTCGAATCTGTTCAAACTGCTTCATCTGACGGTCTACTTCGATTAATGTCACCGGAATGTCCGCCTTTTCGCATGCCTTCTTGATCATCACGTAGTCGAATTCTTCCGGATCGCAGAACTTCGTCATGACCACGATAACGCCCTTGGCGTTTCTCTCTTTTGCTGTGTCCACAATCCACTGCACTCTTGGTTTTTCCACATTGTAGAGAACGGAACAGTTGTCCATGTTTCCGAACTTCTCTGCCAGTGCCTGAAGTGCATCATCGCCTTCCGGAACATCGGTCCGATACTGACGGGACTGTGCCGCTACATCGTCGGCCACAATGTGGAATCCCAGCTCATCCATGATGGCATTCAGCTGCGGTGCGTCTGTCAGGATACCGGAGACGATAACCGGAAGCTTTTCCGCTGCCGGTGCGGTGCCTTCCAGTTCCTTAATGAGCTGCTCTACCAGTGCGGTATGCTCTTCTTTCAGCATGAAGAACGCACTCTTGAACAGGTCGCTACGCTGTGCCGCTGTGATTTCAGGATGGTTCGCCAGAACTTCTTCTGCCCGGCGCATTACTTGATTGTGTCTGTTATAGATTCGATTGGATTCTGCCAGTGCGGCTGCGTCGAACTTGCCACCCAGCTTTTCCAGATCGTGAATCACTCTTTCATATCCGGCCTTTGTGTACGCAATGCCGTATGCCGGCTTTCTGTGCTGCGGATAAGTCATCGGAATGAACGGAATATCCTTCACGGCATATTTCCAGTTCTCTCCCAACGTCTTCAGTGTATCGCACAGAGACGGAATGACGATTGCGCTGGCACCCTTATAAGCTCCGTTGATTCCCAGTTCCAGCATGGACTGCACGATGGAACATAGGAATGCCGGAAAATATTCTTTGGAACGGTTCAGTTCAACATCAGCACCCCACGCGCCCATTGGCACGAATCCCATTGAATGGAGTATTTCTTCAGGAGTATAGACAGGGGAAGTCAAAACGACTTTTTTACCCTGTTGGAGATAGGAATCCATCTGAGCACGCGGTGCTGTTGCTATCTTATGAAACTGATCGAAAATTTCGTTTACCATCGTTACTCTCCCTTCGCTTCTTTGTTCGCTTCCATGATTTCCATCAAGCCCTGTACGCGGGTATCGTACTGTGCTTCGGAGAAGTTCCGCGGATCTGCCTGGTCGCCGTCGAAACTGGTTACCGGAATTCCGCAAGCTTCGCCGATCTGACGGCTCATCTCGCTCATGAATCCACTCCACAGTTTGCAGGAACGGTTGGTATGAACCAGAAGTCCTTCCACGTTGTTGTCCTTGCAGAGCTTGATTCTCTTATCTCTGGATTTCTCAAGGTTGATGGCGTTCGGTACGCTGCAGTATGCGGCGATCATCTCATCGAAGGAGTGGTAGTCGAAACCGAATGCATCGGCATAAATGGTGGTTACCATGTTGATGCCTCTGTCCCGCAGGCCGTGAGAAGTCGCTCTCAGATATGGCCAGCAAGCGATTCCTTCGAACATCACTCTGTATTTCTCTTCGCCGCGATAGGTGCTGGTGCCGTTCTCGTGGTTTTCTTTGTATTCTTTCAGGAGCTGCTCCATCGCCTCTCCGGCCGCTTCCTTGCCTCTTGCGGTTACCATTACCGCCATGTGGTTCAGAAGGTCAAAGCCGTTGAACGGAGATGGTGTGTACTTCGCCTGTGCCGTTGCATCCAGCCATGCTCTGCTGGAGCGGCAGCTGAATCCGGTCACTTCCTTGAACCGCTCGTCGGACCACTTCAGGTCAAACAGATTCTCCAAGGTGTGTACCGCATCCCAGAATTGAGCGGATACATAATCGATTTCCGCCTGGGACACTTCGTAATCCGGGTTGAACGGAATGTCCAGAAGGATCATCGGGATATTCAGTTCAATGGCCAGGTTTTCGTACCATTTAATCATGCAGTTGCAGATGTTGTTGCAGCAGAGCAGTACATCCGGCATTGCCACGTCCTGCTCCGGACATTCTTTCAGCTTCGCGTACGCCATGCTGATTCGAGCATACGCACAGATGTCGTTGGAATATCCATCCGCTTCTGCCACTTCGCACATTCTTTCGCCGGCACCTCTTGCAGCAATTCCCGCTGCCTGGTTCTCCGGATATGCAGTTGCCAGTCCCAAAGTTTCCGGAATTTCTACCGGGAAGTTACTGGATACCCACGCAACCGGTTTTCCTTCCTTCTTCGCCTCGATGGCATCCGCAAATGCATCGGAAGCGATTTTACCGAGTTTGTACTTCGCCGAATTCGGATCCACCGGACGGCGGGCTTTCTTTTCCTCTGCCATAAGAACCTCCTGCTTTCTTTCGCAATTCAGTAATGTGTTGTAAAAATAATATTCTCTTCAATAGCTCTTCCGGCTATTTTATCGCTTGTCGATATGCGTACAGCGCTGCGCCGATAGCACCGAAGTACTGTGCCAGCGGATCCACCGCGATCTCCATATCCAGGCTTTCGGACAATGCCCTTCGTACAGCACCGTTCTTTGCCACTCCGCCGGACATGCACACCATAGGCGTTACGCCAGCCCTCCTTGCCAGTGCGGACACCCGGGCTGCCACGCTGCTGCAGATTCCTGCAATCAGATCTTCTCGTTTCACCCCATTTGCCAGCTGGCTGATGACTTCCGATTCAGCGAACACCGTGCAAGTGCTTGAGATCGAGGCCGGATTGCTGGATTTTGCTGCACAGGCATCAAAGTCGCCAATGTCCATTTGGAGAATCGTTGCCATCACATCCAGAAAACGTCCTGTGCCTGCCGCACACTTGTCATTCATGACGAAGTTGGACATTCTGCCGCTTTCCGACAAGACGATGACTTTCGCATCCTGTCCTCCGATGTCGATGACGCTTCGGAGTTCCGGGAAAACGAACCGTCCGCCCAGTCCGTGACAGGTCAGCTCGCTGACCTCGCCGTCGCCGAATTCAAAATTTTTTCTTCCGTATCCGGTTACAATCGTTCTTGCAACGTCCTCAGGTGTTATTTCACACTCCTCCAGGACGGTATCCATCGCTTTCTTGGGACTGTCCGTACCCATACCTCCCACAAGGAGACTTTTTCCGATGATTTCTTTTCCGTCCCGAAGGAGAATGCATTTCGATGTTGTCGATCCAATATCAATTCCCAGTGTGATCATTTTCCACCCCTGACATTTTGTGTTTTCTTTAATGCAATTCCATTATACCAACCGTTAATTTTTCGTCAATATCCATCGGCGATTTTGTGAGCGTTTTAACAACTGGTAATACTTTCAATTTGCAAGGAATTCTTTTTATCTAAATTTTCCTTGATTTCAAAGGATTTCATCTTGTCAAGTTTTTATCGATATTTTCTATAGGCTGTTTATCGTTTGATAAATTTTTTTCATATATTGCATTAATATTCATTGAACTCTATAATGAAAATGATTAGTTCTTAACATCAGATTGATGGAGTTTGCCTATGGATATTAATAAATTGAAGGCCTTTGTGGCCGTGTGCAACACCGGGAGTTATACCAAAGTTGCCAAATCTTTCGGCTACACCCACGCCGGAATTTCTTACATGATTAAAAGCTTAGAGGATGAGGTGGGCTTTTCCCTTCTGGAGAAAAAGGGAACCAGTCGGATTCCTACCGCCAATGCCCGAAAAATTCTGCCGGACATCCTGAACGTTTTGGATTCCATGGAACGGCTGGAACACTCCATTGCATTGGGGCGCAGCAGCATGGCGGCGGGGCTGAACATCGCTGCCATCGAGTCGGCTTCCATCAAATGGATTCCGCTGACCATTTCCCGCTTCTCGGCGGAACACCCGGACGTCCCGGTGAATGTTTTTACCGGAGACCCGTTCCAGATTAACGGATGGCTTCGGGACGACGATGCGGACGTAGGCCTGACGGTTCGCTCCTGGACCGATCCGGATTACAGTTGGACGCCGCTGATTCAGGATCGTTTCTACGGACTCCTTCCGAAAAGCGACCCCCATCAGCATTCCGTTTCGGTGCAGGATTTCGAGGACAAATATATTTTCATCCCGAATCCTTACGGAAACCGGGATATCACCAATCTGCTGGATAAGTACGACATTTCCTATCAGGTGCCGAACGATAACACCATCAGCATGATGTCGGTAAATACTAACGTGGCGGTGGGAAGAGGATATTCGATTTCCACCGGTCTGATGATCGATTCCAACCGGGTGGTGGCGGAAATTCCGGAATTGCAGCCGAAAATCCTGCCGATTGAGCCGGAGACTTACCGGGAAATCGGACTTTCGAGAAAGAAAAATGCGGGTCGGAGCCCGCTGGTGGATGATTTTATTCGCTGTTTGAAACAGGTGATTCAGGAATACCCGATTAAGCCGATTGAATCGGAAGCTTCGGATTCGGAAGACGAAAAATAAGGTATATGAAAAGGACTTCGCAGAGTGGCTGTGAAGTCCTTTCCGTTTTCGATTTGATATAAGTCAAGGTCGAAAGCATTTTTCTAATTGCGTTATCTATGCTTTGCCCACACAATCTCATATGTCTAGAATTTTAAAGACAGTTCACGCTTTTTGACTGAAAATGCGAATTCAGCGTGAACGCAATTCGCTGCTTTTGCAAAATTCTAATTTTGGAGTGTCGGATTGCCATTGACGATTCACGCCAGAACGCTGATTTCCTTCAAAAAGCGTGAACCGTTCTTGTCGGGTTGACTTTCACACAGGAAATACCATGGCGAAACCGTGTATCACAGAAATAATGTTCACGCTAATTAGCTTAATTGGGAAAAGTAGCGTGAAGTCGCTCTGAAATTCTAGGCGTATTTCATTGCATCTGCTCGATAAGCTCCAATTGTCAAGAAGGCGCTTGTGGGAGATACGATTACAATCCCCAAGGAAAACTAGATGACAATGCCGTTGCAGTGGTCCACTTCATGCTGGATAATCTGTGCAGTCCAGCCGGTGAACGCTCTCCGCTGCAGCTTCCAATCCATGTCCCGGAATTCCACCTCGATTTCTTCGTATCGGGTGGTTTTGCGGACACCGGTAAGGGAGAGGCATCCCTCTTCCGTCTCGAAGGGTTTTTGTGCCGAGAGGATTCTCGGATTGAACATGACCATATCCATGATGCCCATGTTTACGATGATGATGTTCTTTCGGATACCGATCATGTTGGCCGCCATGCCCACGCATCCGTCTCGGTGCGCCCGCAGGGTGTCCATCAAATCCCGGCCGATTGCCACATCTTCTTTCGTTGCCGGCTCCGACTTCTGTCCCAGAAAAAAGGGATCTTTCATAATTTCTCGTACCATCTTTCCTCCTATATTTCCACAATTTCCACTTCGCATCCGTTTTCGCGAAGGAGTCCAATTCCTCCATGTTGTACACCGCCCGGTGTTCCGTGATTTCAAACGGGATGTTGTGATCTTTCAGATATTGATAGGTTTCTTGTTTGTTCATAGTGTCACTCCTTGGAATTTCTAATTACTTCTTGAATTTATACTTTCCTTTTCCGTGACCGGATACCGGCTCGATAATATCTGCCTGCATCAGATTGGAAAGAAGTTTTGATGCACCTGACTCTTTTAGCTCAAGAATCTCCATAACTGCACTTCTTCCAAACACCTCATCAAAGCCAAATTTTTCAAAGAGCCGATGGATATGAACCGTTGTTTTTATCGAAAAGCTCCCTCCTCTCTCGGCAAGTACGCTTAAAATGTCCACTTTCTTGTTTTGAATATCCACTTTTTTATCTTGAATGTCCACTTTTTCTTTATTCAAAGTTTCACCTATATGAAGATCTCGATTATGAAGTTCATTTTTCTCGTTCAAAAGCAGATTTCTGAGAAACGCTTCCAGATACTCTGTTGTTTCGTGAATACCTTTTTGCAGGTTCGTATAGTTTGCACGGACAAGTGCATTTCTGAAATACCACGCATTTTCCGCAAAAATATCATTGGTTGCAGAGAACCCAAGTGTCCTTAAATATTTGATAAAGAACACGTAGGAAATCAATCATTTCATTTCCGCTTCTTCACGCTCCTGCTGCTGAAGGTAGAACATCGCCTTTTGAGTTTCTATCTCTGCTTTCAATTCTTCTTCCGTCGGCAGGTATAATTTGTACTTGGAAGCAAATAGCTGTTCATTGCCGTGCATAACGGAATATCGGGCGATATCATCATCGGTATCGGAGCAAAGTACAATACCGATCGTTGGGTTATCGCCTTCGCTGCGCTTCAGTTCATCATACATGCGGATATACATGTCCATCTGCCCTACATCTTGATGCGTGATTTTCTCTGTTTTCAGGTCGATGAGGACAAAGCATTTCAGTATGTAATTGTAAAACACGAGGTCGATGTAATAGTCCTGCTTCTCCGTATGGATATGCTGCTGCCTTGCCACAAAAGCATATCCCTTCCCAAGTTCCATCAAGAATTTCTGCAGATTGGAAAGAATGCTTTTCTCCAGGTCACTCTCGGTAAAATCTGTATTCTGAGCAAATCCTAAGAACTCTGCAACGACCGGATTCTTGATAAACTCCAGCTTATCATTTTGATACGGTGACGTCAGTTCCTTCATTTCACGTTCTACCAGCTCTTTTTTCTGAGTCTCCAGCATGCGGTAATAATACTGAGAAGAAATGTTTCGTTGCAGAGTGCGGACACTCCAAGTCTGCTCTGCGGCTTCCTTCTCATACCAGTCACGAGCAGCCTTGTCTTTAACTTGTAATAATGCTGCATAGTGTGACCAAGACAACAGTCCAACAGATTTTCCAGACGGTGTCTGGAAAATTTCAGGATAGGTCTTATAGAAGGAATAAAAGCTATATAGATTCGACTTCGTATAACCCTTTCCATATTCAGCCGATAGTTCTTTTGCCAACTTTTTTATAATTTCAGCTCCATATTTCGCTCTATCCTCGCCCTGCAATTCTTCACTTGCAATTCTATAACCAAGAAGCCAATTTCTCTGTATCAGCGTTGTGTTGACCGCCTGATACGCCGCTTTTTGTGAGGACTCGATGATTCCACACATATCTTTTAAGATGTCATCAGTTTTGACAAAACTATCCACAATATTATTCTGATTGATTTTCTCCGTCTTGTTGTCCATACCATCACTCCTTGGAAGTTCTTATTCCAACGTAAGAAGAAGTGCCATCTTAAATTTCCTCGTTGCTTTTACCGAATGCAGCCCGCCTTTCGCAAAGCGGAAGTTCTCACCGGCTTGAATCGGATGTTCCTCGCCCTCGTAACCGATGACCCCCTCGCCATCCAGCGCGAATATGATTGCCTCCCCGGGAGCGGCATGTTCCGACAGCCCGGTTCCCTCGTCAAATGCCATGACAACGAACTTCATTTTATCGTTGTGCACCACATCCATATTTACAATTTTGCCATCCGCATAAGGTACAAGTTCTGCCAAACGAAAAACCTCTCCGGCTTTAATTAATTCGTTCATAATATCATCCTTTCTTACTGCTACTTCGGTATAAACGGTTCCTTCTGACGTTCGCATGCCCATCGGCGTGTCTGTCAGTGTCACGATGCTGTCCCCGGTTTCCAGGTTTCGGGTAAAACCATCATTGCCATACACCTCCAGGCTTCCGGCTGCGACAACGATCATCTTATAATAAGGGTAAATCTCGGCGCTGATGTCCGTGTTCTTCGCCAGCGAAAAAACGGTAATATAATTCTCGCCGCCATGAATTTCTTTTGAAATCGTGCACCCGGGAATCGATGGGTTCTCTTTCGCTATTGAAAATTTCCGCCCATAAAGGCTGTTTTGTTCAATGGATTCCATGGCCGTCCTTCTTTCAATTACTTCATCCAAGTCTTTGCTCTCAATTATGCTGCACTGCCTTTCGCAATACGTATATTGTACCACAGAAAAAAGTAAAAGCAGACCCACGACTTCGAACTTCGAAATCACGGGCCTGCTTGTCTGTCTGTGCTGCGAACCTATTTCATAGGCTAGCTTATTTACTCCAACTCGGAATCATCCAATCCTACGTATGTCGGCATTTTGCTTTCTCGCTTAAATACCACCAGGGACTTCTTATCGAGATTATAAATGATGTCCTCATCAGAATGGTACATTATGTCTTTGGCATTACCATCCAACGTCAACACGTTTCCTTTTTCGGTATACTTGCCTTTCTGTATAACCGAATCGTTCGGCTTATAGATGCAATAATTACCATCGCTTTCAATAGCTATGATAACATCCACGTCATCCACAACGGCCTGATACGTACCCACCGGCGTATCCTTCGGGGATTTCGGCAACGTTAACAAAACAAAATTAAACGATACCGATGCAATCAACAGGATTACTAAAAGCCACTTTTTGTTCATGCGCCCTCCTCTTAAATGTTCTTCATCAACGCTAGTCTTAATCATCTTAGCGAATTATATGTTGCGTGTCAACATGGACGCCGGCAGACCGGAAAAATCCGGGGCATGTTGGCGTGACTCGACGAAGGGCAAAGGCTTTGCGGGGAGGTCGACGCCAACATGGACGTTGGCCGGTCTGGAAAATCCGGGGCGTGTTGGCGTGACCAGGCGGAAGACAAAGGCTTTGCGGGGAGGATAGCGCCAACATGCTTATGCCCATCAATCGGCAAACAAAAATACCGACCTCAAAACGAACGTTTGAGGTCGGCATTTTTGTTTTCTATTCGGCTTCTACGACTCCTGTCGCATTGCTTCTCTTCTATCCAAAGGTGGCAATGCTCCATCCGCTGCATTCGCCTCGTTCGCGGGGCGGCACCCCGGTGCCGCTTTTCCCGCTCCAGAACTATCTTCGCTCCTGCGGAGCTCGCTAGTTCTGACTCGGCTTCATAACCGGGAAGAGCTGTACGTCCCGGATGGTTGTGGAATCTGTGATGAGCATTACCAGGCGGTCAATACCGATTCCGATTCCGCCTGTTGGAGGCAGACCGATTTCCAGTGCATTGACGTAGTCGGTGTCCATCGGGTGTGCTTCGTCGTCGATACCCAGGTCCAGTTCTCGCTGCTGCTCTGCAAATCTCTCGTACTGGTCGATTGGGTCATTCAGCTCGGAGAAGGCGTTGGACAGTTCCCATCCGTTGATGTATGCCTCGAAACGACGAGTGATTCTCGGGTCTTTCGGGTCTCTCTTGGACAGCGGGGATACGTCTACCGGATGTCCGGTGAGGAATACCGGTCCGTCTAGCAGGCCCGGAAGATCCTCGCAGTATTCTTCGAACATCTCGGCGATGATTTTGCCGCGCGTCCAGTTCTTTACATCTTCCTCGTTCATGCCGTACTTGATTGCTGCGGCACGAGCTTCTTCATCATCGTCGATTTTGTCGAACGGAATTCCGGTGACCTTGATAACGGTCTCCGTCATATCGATCTTGTTCCACGGCGGAGTGACATCGAAGCTCTTTCCTTCGTAGGTGATAATCGGAGAACCGTTTACCGCCATCGCGCACTTATATACAACCTGTTCCATCAGGTCCATCATATCTTCCAGGTTGCCGTATGCCATATACGCTTCCATGGAGGTGAATTCCGGGCTGTGGTTCTTGTCCATACCTTCGTTCCGGAATACCTTGCCCAGTTCGTATACTCTGTCCAGTCCGCCGACAATCAGTCTCTTCAGCGGAAGCTCCAGGGAGATTCTCAGCTTCAGGTCGAAGTCCAGGGCGTTGTGGTGGGTGTTGAACGGACGAGCGTTTGCACCGCCGGCGATGGTCTGCAGAACCGGGGTCTCTACTTCCAGGAATCCGTAATCCTCTTCCAATACTTCCCGAACGGTCTTTACAATCTTCGCACGGTTGTAGAAGGTTTCCCGAACATCTTCGTTCATGATCAGGTCTACATAACGCTGACGATATCTCAGATCGATATCCTGAAGGCCGCTCCACTTATCCGGCAGCACCTGCAGGGATTTTGCCAGAAGGGTCAGCTCCTGAGTGTGAACGGATACCTCGTCGGTACGGGTCTTGAAGACAAAACCGCGCAGGCCCACGATATCACCGATGTCGTAGGTCTTGAAGATCTTGTACTCATCGACGCCGATATCATCTCTCTTGATATAGCACTGAATTCTGCCCTGCTTATCCTGTACATCGAAGAACGCCGCCTTGCCCATGATTCTTTTTCTCATAATACGACCGGCGATGGCAACTTCCTCGCCTTCCATGGCTTCGAAGTTCTCCTTGATGTCTTTGCTGTGTGCAGTTACGTTATACGTTTCCTGTACAAATGGGTCTCTGCCCATATCACGAAGTTCCTGCAATTTCTCTCTGCGGATTTTTCTCTGTTCGCTGACTTCTTCTGCGGTCAGTTCCACGGTCTCGGGAGCATTGTGATTATCGTTACTCATGTCGTTTCCTTTTTCTTTTCCTTTCTGTAATGTGCTGCGCGTACAAACTTCCTATAAAACTTCCAAAATCTCGTATTTTGCGGTTCCCTCCGGTACGGAGAATTCCACAACGTCGCCCTGTTTTGTGCCAATCAGGTGCTCGCCTACCAGGGATACGTTGGACAGCTTTCCGTTGAACGGATCCGCCTCGGTGTTTCCTACAATCTGGTATGTCATCTCTTCATCGTATACCAGGTCCTTTACGCGAACCGTAACACCGGTCTGCACGGTTCCCTCGGATTCCAGGTCATCGGCATCCACAACCTTTGCGGTTCTCAGAATTTCCTCGATTTCCTTGATGCGGTCTTCGTTCTCTGCCTGCGCTTCCTTTGCTGCATCGTATTCCGAGTTCTCGGAAATATCTCCGTAGGAAATCGCTTCCTTCAGTCTTGCCGCAATCTCCAGCCGCATCGGACCGGTGCAGTTCTCCAGTTCCTTCACCAGGTTATCGTAACCGACCTTCGTCATTTCATGCATTGCATTCGCCATGTTCTAGTTGCTCCTTTCATATCTTCGAACATTTTCGCTTCCGGTAATTCTCAGAATCGCGGAATACTTCAGTTTAAACGTAATTATATCTCCGATTTCAATCGGCTCTTTAACATCTTCAATATCCAGAATGGTGTGGTCGCCCGAAGCCCCAATGACTTCCATGCCCTCTATCGTCGGCACCAGATCCGAAATTTCTCCGTAGTCGGCGCGGCCCACGGCCACCAGCGCCCGGGTTCGCTCGCCCCGGTCCACATAGGTCTGTTTCTTGCCGAAGGCATCCACGCCCAGCTGCCCGATTGGATGAGAGGCCTTCTTTTTGACTTCAACTACCTGGGCTTCCAGGGTAAAAGCATCATCTCTCAATGCATCCATTTCCGAATATCCGTAGCAGACCTTCATGTCCTCCAGCGATCCCGCCAGAGCGGCTGCGCCGATGCGCAGCATGTTGATTTTCTCCGGCATGTATCCGCCGAACACGCCCATCAGGCTGGATGTGGCTCCGCCGGACACGATTTCCAGCTCCCGGCCGATGGATTTCTCCACCCGAATCGCCAGGTCCGCCAGCTCCTGCATTTTATCTTCCGTAGCCATTACCGAGCCGTAGCAGCCCAGATTGGTTCCGATTCCCGCCAGGTGGAGGTGCGGCAGTTCCCGTTCCACGGTTTCTGCGGTTTCCACCAGCTCGTCGTGGTTGAAGTAGCCTTCCCGCAGGTCGCCCAGATCCGCCATCAGCACCACGTTATGCACCACGCCGTGGGCTTCTGCCGCCTTGTCCAGCGCCCGCAGGGTAACCAGTTCACTGTTCAGGCTGCAGTCCGCCACCTGCACCAATTCATCCAGTTCCGAAAGCATCGGCACCCGAATCATCAGCAGGGGAACACCGATGTTTCCCTCGCGGCAGCGCTTCAGCTGCTCCATGCGAGAGGAGGCAATCATCTTTGCTCCGCCGGCCACGTAATCTTCTGCCACCGACAGAATGCCATTGGCGCCTTTGATGACGCCGGCCACAAAAATCCCGGTGCCCTCGCACCAATCGCAAATTGTTTTTACATTATGTCTCAGGCTCTCGTGGTCGATCACAATCGCGGGATATCTTCTCTCCGTCATCCCCGTACCTCCTATGCCCATTTGTTATCTTCATCCCGACGCAGGATTTTGTGCGTCGTGGTCTTGTGGAATTCCCGGTCCCGAATGATTACGTGGGTAATCTTCTTGAACAGCGGCAGCTTCTCGTTGGCTTTATCCACCTCTCGGTTGATAAACTCCGTCACCTGCTCTTTGGAGTAATCCGTACCGAACTTATCCTCGATGGCCTCCTTGTTCACCCGGATGGTAGCATATATGCCGCGGCGAGTCGGGTCTGTATTGGTTTCATCGCCCCACACCATGCTCTCGCTGATGTATTCGCTCTTCTGGAGGTAGAACTCCAGCTCCTCCGGATACACGTTCTTACCGTTTCCGGTGATGATAATGCTCTTCTTCCGGCCGGTGATGTAGACGTATTCCTGTTCATCGATGTATCCCAGGTCACCGGTGTGATACCATCCGTCGGAATCGATGGCCTGTGCCGTTCGCTCCGGATCCTTGTAATATCCCATCATCACCGTCGGACCGCGGAAGCAGATCTCGCCGAAGCCGTCCTCATCCTTATCCACAATCTTGCATTCGCTCAGCGGGAAAAGGTATCCGGCGGACTTGTTGTTGATGAATTTGGCGTTGTCCGGGTTCAGGGCGATAACCGGAGAGCACTCCGTCAGGCCGTATCCCTGCGCGCTCCGGAATCCCAAATCGCCGAAGTAATCCAGGATGTCGCCGTCCACCGCCGCACCGCCGCAGATGACCGTGCGAAGCTCTCCGCCAAAGAGCTCCGTAATCTGCTTGGTGGCCTGCTTGGAAATATCCAGACCGATTTTCTTCGTCACCCGGTTGATTCGGAACAGGGTATTCAGCTGTTTTTCCTTGCCGCTCTTCCGAACGTTTCTCGTAATCTTGTTGTACAGATTTTCGAAGATAACCGGAACGCCCAGCAGCAGGTTCGGCCGGGTTTCCTGCATATCCTTTACGATATATTTCAGACCCTGGCAAATCGCCATGGTGGTTCCGTTGTACACGCACTCCAGGAAGGTGGCCGTACACTCATAGGTGTGGTGCAGCGGCAGGATGGAGAAGAAGGTATCCTCTCCCTGACGCACTTCCAGAAGGGTCTGCGCCAGATAGGTGTCCAGCACCAGATTCTTCTGATTCAGCATTACGCCTTTGGATACGTCGGTGGTGCCGGAGGTAAAAAGAATGACCGACAGGTCCGTATTGACTACCGGGGCATCGATGTATTTTCGATCGCCGTTGTGCACCGCTTTCCGGCCTGTCTCCCGAAGCTTATTCCAGGAGATGTATCCGTCCTTCGGCGACTCATCTTCTTCCATGGCCACGTTAATCACGTATTCCAGCTGAGATTCTCCGCTTTCCTTGATGGCTTTGAATGTCTCGTAATATTTGTTTTCCACCGTAAAGACGGCGCTGAGCTCGCCCTTAACGGTGAGTTGCTTTAATTCCTCTTCGTGGAGTTCCTTGTCCAGCGGAACGATGACGCCCACGCCGCCGGTTACCGCCAAGTATGTTTCACACCACTGATAGCTGTTCTTTCCGATAACGCCGATTTTCTTCTCCCGCAGTCCCAGATCCAGAAGTGCGGTTCCCAGCGCATACACATCGTCCAGAACCTGTCGGAATGTGATTTCCCGGAAAGGCTCGTTTCGGTTGAACTTCTGCTTGAACAGGGCCCGCTCCGGAAAACGTGCCACCGTGGTCTCCAGCATATCCTTTAGGTCCACCGGAATATGGTGTCCCCGGTACTGTACGCGGGGGTTGGACCAGTTGTCAATCTGTTCCTGAATCCGGTCCATTTCCGCCCGTTCCTGCCTGCGGATTTCCTTATACTCTTCTGCCGGAATGGATCGACCGATCATCAAATTTGTATTCATAGTTCTGTTCCTCAAATCTCTTTATCTTCAGGGTGGTGGTCTTGATGAATTCTTCGTCTCGAACCTCAATCCGCTTTACCCTCTTGTACGGCGGCATCTTGTCGTTGGCGTCGTCCACGATTTTTCGAAGGACGCGGTAAATCTCTCCATCTTCCTGAACACCCTGTTCCCGAAGAACGCTGTAGTTCGGATAGATGATTGCCGTGCAGATCAGGTCGTCCTTTGTATCGTCATGCTTGCCGTAGACGATGACTTCCTGAATCCGCTCATCCAGCTGCAGGTAGTATTCTACCTCTTCCGGGAAAATATTCTTTCCGCCCTTGGTGACGATGACATTCTTCTTCCGTCCGGTAATGAACAGGAAGCCGTCTTCATCGAAGTATCCGTAATCGCCGGTGTACAGCCATCCGTCCCTCAAGGTTTTCGCCGTGTTCTCCGGATCCTTGTAATATCCTTGCATCACCGACGGTCCTTTTGCGATAATCTCGCCGATGCCTTCCTCATTCTCATCCACGATTCGAACTTCGGTACCCGGCAGCGGTTTGCCTGCCGCCGCGGATTTCCGGTACCGATCCGAGTTCATGGCAATGATCGGGGAGCATTCCGTCATTCCGTATCCCTGGAACATCGGGAATCCCATGGCTTCAAAATCATCGATCACCGCCGGATCGATTGCCGCACCGCCGGCAATGAACATGTAGTGGTTCTTGCCGAACAGCTTGTGAATGGTCTGAAACATCTTCCGGGTCGCTCTCGGATGGTTCTGGAACTTCATCTTCTTGGACAGGGCGATTCCTCTCTGAAGTTTGGAAAGAGAACCGCTCTTCTCCGCCTGCTTCCATACCTTCCGGTGCATATTCTCAAAGATCAGGGGAACGCCCAGCATAACGCTGCACTCCGCCTCGGCGAAGTTGGACTGAATGTGCTTCAGGCCTTCGCAGATTACCACCGTGGCACCTTGGTAAAAACTGGTCATCACGGTGCAGCTCATTTCGTAAGCGTGGTGAATCGGCAGTACCGACAGCACCCGCTCCCCATCCGGAATACGGAAGAACTTGGACATGTTGTACACGTTCTGTGCCAGGTTCCGATGGGAAAGCATTACGCCCTTGGCCAGGCCGGTGGTGCCGGAGGTAAACAGAATCGTGGACAAATCGTCCGCGTTTACTTCCGCCTCCTCGTACTCGCAGTGACCTTCCCGGAGTTTTCTTTTACCCACTTTGACCAATTCGGACTGAAGCAGAATTCGGGAATCCTCTCGATACTTGGAATAATCCTTTTCCGGAGAATCCGTAATTACCAGATACCGAAGGGACTCCACCGCATCCAGGCACGGAATCAGAGAGTCCACCATCTTCGGGGAGACGAACAGCAGCTCCACATCGGCACGGCGCAGCAGGTTTTCAATTTCTCCTATCTGGAGGCTCTTGTCAATCGGAACGATGACGCCCACACCTGTCACAACGGTAAAATATGAGAGCGCCCAGCGATGGGAGTTCTCTCCGGTCACCGCAATCTTGCTGTCCTTGAGGCCCATGCCGAGAAGCGCGGTTCCCAGCGCCCGACGCTGCACGTCAAATTCCTTATAGGTGATGGATTGGAAAGGATCCTTATGCACGTCCTTGTACATGTAGGCCGTGCGGTCCGGATATTCCGCCACCGTGTTCTCAATAACTTCCTTCAGTGTCTCCACATACGGCCCTTCATAATAAACGCCGTCATACTTCTTGTTGTTCATATATTGTCCCTCTACCCTTCGGTTCGCCGGTGAATATCTTTAAGCAGTCAAAGGACGAAGCCCGCAGCAGATTCCCTGCCAAAGGCTTCGTTGTAGCATAGTATTTTATCACCAAAACGCCGAAATGTCAATGTTTTAAGGCCTTTCAACCAGTTCGAACCGCTCCTTCTCTTCGCCGTCCACGGTCACTTTACTGCAGAACATTTTCTTCGGGCGCGCCCACAGCACCTTGTCCGAATCCATGGATTGGTAGATCACCAGCTCCTCCAGAGTCTCGCTGTGCTTTGCCACGCCCAGAACACGGTACTTCTTTCCCTTGAAGTGGCGGTATACCGCACCTTCAATGACCCGATCCCGATTCTCATCCACGTAATCGATATCGTTGTAGTCGCACCATTCCATCGCCACTTTGCGGAAGGCCGCTTCCCGGTAGTGGTCCCAGTGAACGGAGACGTTCAAATCCTGCACCGTCTCCCGGAACAGGTTCAGGCTGTCATCCCGGGAAATCGCCTGGAGCAGCTTTGCCCGAAGCACCGGATCGTCCGCATGGCGGGCGAAATCCGTCACCATCTTCTTTTCATCCAGTTCATACCGATCCGGCAGGCGGATGTACCGTTCATCATCGGTCAGATCGATATCCCGGTTTCCCAGAATCTCCCCGTCGATGGTCATTTCCAGATCTCCGGTTTCGGTGTCGTAGTAGTATTCTGTATCCTTCGCCGAAGTGGCGATTGCATTGATGATTTCCTCAATTCTAATTTCCATTCTTCCCACTCCTTTGCTTTCATTATTGATTCCGGAATTGCTTCCTTTTCAGACTTCTATTGTAGTCTAGAATCCCCGGTTATTCAATACTTCTATGGCGTCAAACCGAAAAGGAAATTGCTTTTTTCTACTTCTGCATGGCCGCCCGAACCAGTTCCCGGAACAGCGGATGTGCGGCATTCGGGCGGGATTTGAATTCCGGATGATACTGCACGCCCACGAAGAACCTCAAGGCCGGAATTTCCACCGCTTCCACCAGACGACCGTCCGGCGATGTGCCTGTCACATCCATTCCCGCCAGCTGAATCGCCTCCCGATACTCGTTGTTGAATTCGTACCGGTGACGGTGGCGTTCCTGAATTTCTTTTTTTCCGTATGCCTGTTCCAAAATGCTTCCGCTGCGAATGACGCAAGGATATGCTCCCAGCCGCATGGTGCCGCCCTTCGGGATGTTGCCCCGCTGATCCGGCATGAAGTCGATGACCTTGTGGGTGCTCTCCTCGTTGAACTCGGCGGAATCCGCATCCTCATAGCCCAGCACATCCCGGGCAAATTCCATCACTGCGGTCTGCATGCCCAGGCAGATTCCCAGATACGGCACATCGTGCTCCCGGGCATACCGAGCCGCCTGCATTTTACCTTCCACGCCCCGGACGCCGAAGCCGCCCGGCACCAGAATGCCGTCCACATCCCCCAGAACGGTTTCCGGATCCTGTTCCTCCAGATCCTCCGATTCGATCCAGCGGATGTCCACGTGCACACCATTCTCGTAGCCTCCGTGATGCAGCGCCTCTGCCACGGAAAGGTAAGCGTCGTGGAGCTTGGTGTATTTTCCGATCAGTCCGATGGTCACATGACCCCGGCGGGATTCAATCCGCTGCAGCATTTCGTTCCATTCGTGCAGATCCAATACCCCCGGATCCAGTCCAAGTTCTCGGCACACGATTTCGCTGAAGCGGGATTCTTCCAGCATTACCGGTGCGTAGTACAGCTCCGGCACGTCTTTGTTGCAGATGACGCAATCCGGCTTCACGTTGCAGAACATGGCGATTTTCTCACGGATTTCATCGTCGATATCTCCCTCGGCACGAAGCACCAGCACGTCCGGTGCGATGCCCAGGCCTCGCAGTTCCTTTACCGAATGCTGGGTCGGCTTCGTCTTGTACTCCCCGCTGCTCGTTACATGCAGAAGAGGGGTAACGTGGATGAACATGCTGTTCTCCCGGCCCACTTCGATGGCCACCTGACGGATGGCCTCCAGGAACGGCTGGCTCTCGATATCTCCCACGGTGCCGCCGATTTCCGTGATAATCACATCCGCATCCGTGGTGCGGCCTACCGTGTAGATGAAGGATTTGATTTCATCCGTCACGTGCGGAATCACCTGCACGGTGCTGCCCAGATATTCCCCGTTCCGCTCCTTGTTCAGGATGTTCCAGTACACTTTTCCCGTGGTGAGGTTGGAATAGCGATTCAGATTCTCATCGATAAAGCGCTCGTAATGGCCCAGGTCCAGGTCCGTCTCCGCACCGTCCTCCGTGACAAACACCTCGCCGTGCTGATACGGACTCATGGTTCCCGGATCGATATTGATGTACGGATCCAATTTCTGAGAGGCCACCTTGTACCCCCGGGACTTCAGCAGCCGCCCCAGTGCCGCCGCCGTAATGCCCTTTCCAAGTCCGGAAATAACGCCTCCGGTCACAAAAATGTACTTTTTCATCATGCCCTCCCTTTCTTTCTCCGCTCCCCGCGGGTGCCTAAAAAACTTCCAAAAAATAAAAAAGATAAGGTTTTTCCGTCCGGAGAGTGATGAAAACCTCAGGTCCCGTTTCATCGCCACCTTCTCGAAAATTCCTTATATTCGCGCAAATATATTTAAAAATAATACGCAGTTATTATACCAAAATTCGGCCGTCCTCGCAATTGTTTTTCGCTCCGTCATTTTGTTTTTTCAGTAAAACAAAAGGGGCTTTCCCGAAGCCCCCTATCGTATTGCAAAGTATTCCGGCACTACCAGGTTTTCCGTCCGTCTCCGCTGATGGGAATCACGTCTCCCAGGAAGGTGGGTTCCGGTTCGTACATGCACTTGCCCATATCCTTGGCCCGAGCCAGCACCTCTCGCAGATCTCTCATGGTCTGCCCGCGGTAGGTCACATCCTCTGCCGGAATGCCTTCTACCTCCAGGCCCAACTTCGCGCCGGTGTACAGCGCCCGATACTCGTGGTACTGCTGCGTCACCACAATCATGCTTTTCACCGCAAAAACGCTCTTCGCCCGGTAAAGGGATTCGTAGGTGGAGAAGCCCGCGTGATCCAGGAATATGTCCTTTTTCTTCACTCCCGCCTTCAAGGCGTATTCCTTCATGGCTTCCACTTCATTGTATTCCACCTGACCGTTGTCGCCGCTGAACAGAAGTTTCTTCACGATTCCGGCCTTGTACAGCTCAATCCCCCGGTCCAGCCGGTCCTTCAGCATCGGCGACGGCTTTCGGTCCACGTACACCGAAGCACCCAGCACCAGTGCACAGTCCGCCGGCTTGGCCTTCGTGTATCGGCTCTCCTCCAAAGTGGTGAGGTGCTTGCCGCCTTCCTTTTTCACTTGCCGGTCCATTCCCAGGACGATTAGAAGTCCCAGAATGCCCAAAATCACCAGAATCTTTATTATCATCAAAGCTATTTTCCTCTTGCTTTTTTTCTGTTTAACCATTTTCTCCCTTTCTATAATCATAGATTGACATAATATCACATCAATGTGAAGAATAAAAGATGTTTGCCCCAACACTTCTTCATGTTTGACCCCCATGGTATCGAAAGTCCGTTTGTGCTATGATTAGGATGATTTTACAGATTGAAAAAACCGATCTTGTACCGGAATCGTAAGGAGGAAACAATGTATCGTTTTGCAATATACGGAAAAGGAGGCATCGGAAAGTCCACGGTTACCACCGCCCTGTCCTGCGCCTTTGCGGAAATGGGGCTGCGCGTGCTGCAGGTGGGCTGTGACCCGAAAGCGGACTCCACCCTGTACCTTCACGGCGGTCAGCGCATCGACACCATGCTGGACGTGCTTCGGCAGAAGCGAGATTCGGCGGATCTGGCGGATCTGGTACATGTAGGATATAAGGACATCGTCTGTGCGGAAGCCGGCGGTCCCACACCGGGCCTGGGCTGTGCCGGGCGGGGCATCGCCGCCGCCTTCGAGGCGCTGGAAGCCCGAGATGCCTTCGACATCATCCAACCGGACGTAGTACTCTACGATGTACTGGGGGATGTGGTGTGCGGCGGCTTCGCCATGCCCATTCGGGAGGGCTATGCCCACCGGGTCTACATCGTCACTTCCGGCGAGAACATGGCCATCTACGCGGCAGCCAACATCGCCATGGCGGTGGAGAACTTCCGGGAGCGGGGCTACGCGTCCCTGGGCGGCCTGATTCTGAACCGCCGAGATGTGCCGGACGAGCGTGCCAAAGTGGAAACCCTGGCGGCGGACATTCACACGGACATCGCCGCCGATCTGCCTCGGGAAAATGCCATTTCCGATGCGGAGGTTCAAGGCCTGCCGGTGTTCGAGACCGCACCGGATTCGGATTACGCCAACGCCGTTCGAAATCTGGCGCGCAAAATGCTGGCGGATTATGACAAGGAGAACACCCATGATTCAGAAGCTCAGTGATATTCAGAAGGACAATCTCACAAAAAGAAATTCCGCCCTCCACAGCACCCGCATGGAAGGAGCATTTCGTGAGATTCGGGATATGGATTACGAATATTCCGCCGACATCGGGCTGGCCTACGCCTCTCCGGTTCGGGGCGTGTGGAACATCGTCCACATCGCCACCCTGGTACCTCAAGGTCACCAGATTTTCGTCTGCCCTACCAGCTGCCTCCGGGGCGTGGTGCTCACCACCGCGGAGCTGGGCCGCATGGACAAAATGTCCACCATCACCGTAGGCGAAGAGAACATTCTGGAAGGGGACATGGAAGAAATGCTGCAGCATGGGGTGGAGCGGGTCATCCGGGAGCTGCCGGAAAAACCCCGCATGATGATGATTTTTACCAGCTGCATTCATCATTTTATGGCGGTCAACTACCAGCGGGTATACAAGATTCTGGCAAAAGAATTTCCGGAAATTGATTTCGTGGACTGTTACATGGACCCGATTATGCGCCGCACCAATCCGGTGGTTCCGTCCCTGTGGCGGCAGATGCACCGAGTGCTCCGCTATACCGAAGAGAAAAATCCGAAGCAAGTCACCCTTCTGGGCAACTGTTTTCCCCACGAAGGAACGTACTGCGACCTGGTCTCCCTGCTGGAAACCAACGGCATTAAGGTCTTGGAGGCCTGCAATTGCAAGGATTACGATGAATACCTGACCATGGCGGAATCCACCTGCAATTTCCTGTTCCACAAGAGCGGCATCGCCGCCGCCAAGGATTTGGAAATTCGCCAGAAGCAGCCGTGGTACCGGATGCGCCCGGGCTACGCCTACGAGGAATACGACGAAGACCTGCGAAAAGCGGCGTCCATGCTGGGCATTCCGGAACCGGAACAGTCCTTCCTGGATTCGGAGAAGGCGCGGACGGAGGAGCGCATCCGGGAAATCCAATCCCTGCTGGAAGACACGCCGGTTTCCATCGATTACACGGCGGTGGACTGCCCGCTGGAGCTGGCGCAGTTCCTGCTGGATCACGGTTTCAACGTGGAATCCGTGATGGTGGACAACTTCACCGAGTCGGAGGAAGTGTTCCGGCGACTTCGGGACACCAAGCCGACCCTTCGCATCTACGAAACCTACGGCTGGAATATCCGGCAGATGCAGCGGGGCCACGCGGGCAAAATCCTGTGCATCGGGCAGAAAAGCGCTTATTTTATGGACTCGGATTACTTCGTCAACGAGGTGGAAAACGCGGGAATGTACGGCTACCGGGGCCTCCGCCGGCTGATGGATCTGATTTCCGATGCCTGCCGGAACCCGAAGCCGATGCGAGATCTGGTTCAAGTAAAAGGATGGGAGTGTGAATGCGGTGAGTGATTATCAGACACATGTTTTTACCAGTACATATACGGCGGACGTTTCCGGCGTATGCTCGGCACTCTACGAGCTGGGTGGAATGACCGTCATCCACGATCCTTCGGGATGCAACTCCACCTACTCCACCCACGACGAGCCGCGGTGGTTTGATACCGACAGCCTGATGTTCGTCTCGGGGCTGGATGAAATGACGGCGGTCCTGGGGGACGACAACGTATTGATTGACGACGTGACACACGCCGTCCGGGATCTGAAGCCCCGCTTCGTCACCCTGTGCAGCGGCTCCATTCCCCACATCATCGCCTTTGACTGCAAGGGCGTGGCTCACCTGCTGGAAAAACGCACCGGCGTTCCCGTGCTCCCGGTAGCCACTACGGGAAACCGTTCTTACGTGGCCGGTGTGGGCGCCGCCCTGACGGAATGGGTCAAACGCTTCGCCGATTCATTGGAAAGCCCGTATCGCGTCGGCTCTTCGGGAAGCCCGGATTGCTCCGCGAATACTTTAGAGGGCGCTGCCGGCCCGGACGCCTTCTCGGTGAACCTGCTGGGCGTAACGCCGCTGGATTTCTCCATTAACGGAAATGTGGACGCCATGCGCAAAGTCTTCGAAGATGCCGGCATCCCGGTGAACTGCTGTGCCGCCATGGGAGAATCCTTTGATTCCCTTCGGCACATCTTCCGCGCTTCGGTGAACGTGGTGGTTTCCTCCTGCGGTCGGCGCCTCGCCCGCTATATGGAACAGACCGCCGGAATTCCTTATGTGGAAGGCACGCCCATCGGCGCCTACGGCGCCGCTCGCCTTCCGGAACTGGCAAAAGAAGCGTATGAGAAGAAGCGGGCTTCTTTGTCGGGAGCCTTGGAAGGAGCCTCCGACACCGCGGACAAAGAAACCGCTGCCCGTCTCGGCTCCCTTCGGATGCTCCTGGCAAAGAAAAAAGAAGATTCTGAAGGAATCCGTCTCTGGAAGGGCAATCCGGCACACGATCGTTGGGACGTCCCGGACGGTCAAGTTCTGATTATCGGCGAAGAGGTATTCGCCCAGTCCCTGGCCACCGCAATCAACCAATTGGCGCCGGATTGCCGCCACGGGCTTCAGGCCTTCGCCGTCTGGCCGGACGTGGACCACGGTTTCCCGGAGGATGTGCTGGCGGAACTGATTCGAAAATCCCGATATATCATCGGGGATCCGTTATACCGAACCATCCCCCACGATTCCACACAAAACACCTTCGTGGATTTCCCTCACGAGGCCTATTCGGGAAGGATTTTTCGAGATCAAATCCCGGTTTTCATCGGAAAGGAGTATGATGTCGCGGAGCTGCTGTAGCAGCTCCGCTTTTTGATGCCATCCGGCGGCGGAGCGGGCCGGTTCGGGGTCCGAACCGGCCTTCCTCCAATCCGGCGTGGTGCTTCTCTCCCCGCAAACCCTTGTTCCTTCGTCAACAGGCACCACGCCCCCAGGCCCAAACGTGAGTTCCGCCGGCTCGGCGTGGTGCTTCACTCCCCGCAAACCCTTGTTCCTTCGTCGACGGGCACCACGCCCCCAGGCCCAAACGTGAGTTCCGCCGGCTCGGCGTGGTGCTTCA
>OIYV01000232.1_pt1 | contig 36578 bp, 55 predicted proteins | sample 1588251 | NCBI WGS metagenome assembly OIYV01 (sample SAMN03283282) | human gut metagenome | biome: human-associated habitat; material: feces | host: Homo sapiens | place: Peru | collected 2012
AAACGTACGAAGAACGTTCCGTGGGGAATCACCTGATATTGAGCTTTGCTGCTCCTGCGCGATGCAAATTAAAGAGTGGCTAAAACCGACCAAGGAGGACAAGAAGAATGACTAAACTGAAGACATGTCCATTCTGCGGCGGTGAAGTTAGTCTTGTTCTGTGCGATGACGAAGGGAATCTACATGATGAGGCATATAGAGAACATCCATATAGTGGACTTGGCTTTATGCTTCACCATGCTCACGAGGACAACCCGGAATGCCCGATTGCAAGCTATGGGTGCGATGGCGGGATTTTGGGTGGTGTGTATATTTACGACACGGAAGAACAAGCCGTTGAGGCATGGAACAGGAGGGTAAATGATGACTGATTACATCAAGCGCGCGGAGGCGCTGAAAGATTTTGAAGCCTGCAACGCGGAAAATCCGAACTGGACACCTCAGCGTGTGAAAACGCTCCTGATCCGCCAGCCCGCCGCCGACGTTGCGGAGGTGGTGCATGGGCAGTGGTATTTGCTTGACGATTGCGCAAATGCTGGGGTGTATTGCTCGGCTTGCGGCAGAAGAGTCCACCGTGAGGAATTTGCGTACAAAAAACTGAGATCGAAGTATTGCCCGCACTGCGGGGCGAAGATGGATGGAGGCGTAGAACGTGGAAAGTGAAAAAATGATTTCCGCCGATGGTCTGAGGGAATGGTTGAAGAAAATCCCACTCCATGATTTGAGCGATGGCCGCGGACTTTGCCGAATAATTTTCGCAGAGGACTTCGAAAGGGCAATGTCGTCGTTTCCGGGGGAGGCCATACAAATTGTGCATTGCGAGGACTGCAAGCATCGGACGGAAGCGGGCAACTGTGGACATCCGCGCCACCATGGGATTTTGCCATCGGCATATCCATACGATTTTTGCAGCTACGGAGAACAGAGGGAAGAATGAACACACATATTACAAACATCAAGGGCGACTGGCAGGAGGTCGTGGACACCTGCCGCGCCACCTCCGGCAAAGGGCCTCTTGGGCATGAGCCGAGCGAGGATTTTAAACGCCGGATTTTAATTGCTGAACACTCGCCGATTCGGCGCATCTCGGTATCGTGGGTTTGGCAAGGCATTAAGAGCTGGATTGCGACGCACTGGTCAAGGCACAAATGGGAGTGCTTTATCTCTACGCAGAGAACCGACCGAACCGGAACGCCGAGGGACAAGCTGCCGCAGGACGCGCCGGTGATCTTCGTGGGTGAGGCAAATGTGCAAGCTCTGATCGACACCATGCGCAAACGGTTGTGCTTCCAGGCAGACCGCGAGACACGGGCGTACGCTTCGGACCTCAAAGCAACATTGCATATCAAGCAGCCGGAGATCTCCGATGTGCTTGTGCCGAACTGTGTATATCGCTGCGGCTGCCCGGAATTGGAATCGTGTGACCTTTTTAAAACATGGCAGATGAGCTGCGCGGATATCGCAAGCACGGATATCCAGAAACGGTATGATGCGTACAATACGATATTCTGGGCTGTGAGAGGGGAGGTATTCGATGGGCGTGATCCTTGCGATTGACCCCGGCAACGAGAAATCCGGCTATGTTATCGTAGAGCACGACGGGAAGGAAATCCGGAAGGTGCTGGACGTTGGGAAGATTCCGAACGAGGAGATATATAAAGTGCTCTGCTGGCCATATGAACATTTAGCGATTGAGATGGTGGCGGGAATGGGAATGCCAGTCGGTCAAGAGGTGTTCGACACCTGCTTTTGGATTGGGCGATTTTGGGAATATGCCGAGCTTTACCGGCAGGGATACCAGATACAGAAGATCTTCCGCCGGGAAGAGAAGCTTTACTTATGCGGCAGAGCGTCGGCAAAGGATGCGAACATCCGTCAAGCCCTCGTCGACCGCTACGCGCCCGGTCAGCCGAACTACGGCAAGGGAACAAAGAAGAACCCCGGTTTCTTTTACGGGTTCGCCGCCGACATGTGGGCGGCTATGGCGGTAGCAACAACGTATTTTGACAAGAACATACGGGGGATACAGCTATGATCTGCGGCTGCGGTCACAAATGCCGCGTGATCGACTCCCGGAACACATGGGAGCAGGAAGAAGAAAAGCTCAGAAGACGGCGGTATGAATGCCAGGACTGCCACAGGCGGTTTTCGACCGTCGAGGTCGATGAAGATGTGTTTGACAGCTACAGAAAGCGTGCTGTCAACGCAGAAGTGGAATTGTATGCGATGAAGAAGGAGTTGAAGAAGTTACTTGGAAAAGATTAAGGGCGCGAAGTACGACGACAAAAAGCCCCGCCCATCGACCGTGCCCGTAGAGGCGATAGAGGCGATCATGGCGACGCGTGAATATGGCCTTGCAAAGTACGCAGAAGCCGAGGACTGGCGGCGTATCGCGCCGGAGAGATGGCACGAAGCGCTTTTAAGGCATGTCTTAGCAATCTGGGAAGACCCGACGCACATTGACGAAGAATCTGGCCTGCCGTCTATTTGGCATGTTATGACGAACGGAGCTTTTCTGTGTGCGTGTCTGAAAGACATTTTGGAGGAAAAACGGAATGTATAAACGCGGAGACGGAGCAAGAACCATAATCAAAAGCATGCAAAAAAGTCTTCGCGCACAGCGCGAAAAGTCCGGCCTGACATACGGGCAGATCGAGCAAAAGACAGGCATTGACGAGCGGCTTTTGGGCGCGCTGGAAGGGCGTGTGCAGCTTGTCGGGCTGGATGGGTATCCGTTGCCGGATGTCATTATGCTATGTGATCTTGCGGACGCCTACGGCGTGACACTTGACGAGCTTGTCGGAAGAGCATAAAGCAAAAGCTGCACCATATCGGTGCAGCTTCTTTTATTCCCACGCACGGCGGGCGATATCTTCTTCGTAGGGAATGCCGGGACGCTGGCGGCGTAACTCTGCGGCTCTGGCAAAGGCTTTTCGGCGGTCTTTGCCGGGGAATACCTCGCGCAGGTCCTGCGTTTTCGTGCCGTCGGAAAGTGTCTTTGTCAGCGTGATAACGTACTCAATTTGACCTTTCCAATGCGGGACGCGCTCGAGCTTCAAAAGGTACGTATAAGGCAGGGTTTCAAGCTCTGCATACCGGGAAGCAAGGGCGCGGCGGTAGTCCTTGAGATCGTCCACAAGCTTCTCTAGCCGCTGAATGTCCTGCGCTGCGGTCCCGTCCCTATAGGCGACTTCCTCGGGCGTGGTAAGCTTCCGGGGTGCCTGGGCGAAGATGTAAACGCGGGTTTCGGCCTGCGGCTGTTCGTGCCCGTATTGGTGCAAAAGATCGTGGTAGCTCATTGCGCGTCCACCTTCTCGGCGTGGATGTCGTACAGATGCGAAGCGGCATTTGTAAAGCTGACCAGATCGGCGCCGGTCATTTCGCGCGTCTCCGCGTGTCCGTCCCAGTTGTCGATGGTTGCTACCGAATAGCGCGCGTTGCGGTCGATGTCTGCAAGCTTAAAGTTCTTTGCCATGATGTGCACTCCTTTCATTCGTGGGGGACGGCTTACGCCGTCGCCCCGATCTTTTCGTATTTGGTGGACTCGCCGGAAGCGGTGTATACCTGGGAGCCGTATTTCCGGCGGATGTCGGACATGGTGGAGTTGCCGCGCCGCCAGTGCTTGCCGGGCTCTTCGTGGTGCCAGTACCAGAGCTTCTTATTATTGCTCCAGCGGCAACCGGCGGTTTTCAGACCGTCTTTGTTCTCGCGGGTATTGCCGCCAATCCAGAGCCAGGAGCCGCAAAGCTCGATCTCCAAGCCGCCCATGCGGACAAGCACGTTGATGATCTCGATGAACTCGGCGGGGGTCTCGGTGGTCTGGTGGTATTCGTCGGCGCTCGCGTTGTGCTGCTTCTTCAAGATTTCGTGCAGCGTCTCATACTCGGCGTTAATCGCCTTCATTGTCTCGACGTCTCCGCCCCGGTCGGGGTGGTTCGCAAATGCAAGGCGTCTGTATTCTCTCTTGAGTTCGTCCAGAGTGTGAATGTTGGTGAAGTATGTCATGTCGTTTCCTCCTCGGCGGTGCCGTTTTCGTTTCGTTTTGATGGCTCAATCATACACGTTAACGGTTACATCGTCAAGTGGCAGGTTGCACAAAAGTTAACGGTTATTTCTGGCGAATTTTATACGTTGACGGTTAGGCAGAGAGGGTGTACAATCAAAGCGAAGCGAGGTGACACAATGGCAGTCAGCGACGCACACAAGAGAGCCTCGGCGAAATGGAACGCCAGCCGGGACAATATTATGATTCGCCCGGAGAAGGAAGAGGGGCAGAAGATCAGAGACGCAGCCGCCCGCGCAGGGCAGAGCGTCCAGACGTTCATATTAAAAGCAGTAAGGAGGGAAATTGAAGATGGGAATGACAGATAAGCAGTTTCAAAGCTGGGTTCGGTTCCTGCTCGCGATGCTGAAAGACTATATCGCAGAGAAAGACCCGAAGAAGAAGGAAGCAAAGCTTGCTGAGATCTTGGACAACCTGCAAAAGACGCTGGAAGACTGAGAATTGGAGAACACAGACCCCGTACAAGGTCATCTTGTGCGGGGTTTTTCTTTGCCTCAGAGAGCGCATTATTTGCAATGTATTTGTTAAATCTGCAATTATTGATTGCATTAAATGTTTTCTGAGAAATAGGGCCAGACAGACCGGAGAATCAGCGAAAACAGCATGAAAAGCAGCGGCTGGGAAATACTGAAAATTCTTGTCAAGCCCCTGCGTACACTATTTTATAAATTTTTTGAAATTCGTTGTTTTCCCTGCATTTCCAATGCTTTTTTATGCTCAAAATCCAATAAAATTGAGATTTTATAAACCGCGGAATATTTATGGTCTCAAATTCTGTGATATATATACATCTGGGGAGATTCAATAAGCGAAATCGGAAGCTCGCTTCCGAATTTCGCGTTTGAATCTCCTCGCATCGAAGATTTTTTAAAGGCTGGCTTTTGCTGCGAAAAGTTCTGAGGAGGTGACGATTTGGCCGGGAAAGCAGTATTTCCGTTGAGCTATAAGCAGACAGTGGCTGCTATCAACGATTACAAACACAAGGTTGAAACAGGGGAATACCCGAAGGCCGATTGGTGGCATTTCTGCGGAACGATCGGCATGGACGCCGAAAGCGTGTCAAAAGCGATCAAAAATCCGCCGGCGAATAAAATGGACGTGGCGCGCGAGCTAAAAAAGTTTGCCACCTGGATTCGTGGGCAGTACAACACCGCGCCCGGCTGGTCCGGCCCGAACTCGTCTAAGAGCATCTTTGCCAATAAGCAGGACTTCGACGGCTGCAAGATGGTCGATAAGCAGGACGAGGGGAAAGGCACCGGAGAACTGACGATCAATATTGAATTCGGCGGGTCCAAAACGGCTTTCAAGTAGTCAACGACACCAAATATCCATTTTGTTGCGTTCATATTTCGCAAATAGTTAAGGATACTCCGAAATTTATGCAGTTCGCACAACTATTCGCTTATGCGTAGACATAAATATATTACAGTCAACTGTCTTTCGGCATAATGCCGGGAGAGCTGGGGCGCTGCGGGTGCGTGTGCGCGGGGGCCTATTAGCCCCTGCTGCGGAGCCAATAAGCCCCCGCGCGTTTTTTCTGAGGGCATGCGCGCGGGAAGGCGCTTCCGGGTATGCCCTCCCGCGAACGATCTGGCAATGGGAGGGGGTAGCGGAAAAACAGGGGGCGAGGTCTCTAGTATGTATAGTTATATCCAGCTCCCCCATGTATCGCCTCTCAGAGCTTTTCCCATTGATTCCCAGATGGGGTAGCAGAAAAACACGTACCCCATTGATTGAAACCAGATCTGAAATTTTCCAAAAACTCCCGCGTTGACCTTGGCGGCAGTCATGTTTCGATCCTCCTTACTTTGGCGTCCCGGAGCAATCCGGGCGTCAAGGTGAGCGCGGGCGGAGGGTACTATGGCAAGAAAACAAACGGCAAAGGGCGGAGCGATCACGCTGAATCTTGGCTGCCCGAACAGTGAGCCGCAGAGGCGATTCTTTGAAAGCCGGGTGAAATACACGTGCTACGGCGGCGCGAGAGGCGGCGGAAAGTCGTGGTGCACGCAGAGAAAGCCTGTGGGTGGGTGCATTGAGTATCCGGGTCTTCGGATTCTGGTTATCAGACGGAGATATGAAGATCTGGAAAACTCCGTCATAGACCCGATTCTGAAATTGATTCCGGACAGTCTTGCTACATACAACGTGCAAAAGCATCTTCTGACGTTTGTGAATGGGTCCAGCATCAAATTCGGCAACATGGACGGGTACGGCTCGGCGGTTACGGGCAAGTATCAGGGTCAGGAATACGACTGGATTTTCATCGAAGAGGCGACGCAGTTCACCGAACAGGAATTTCGCGGTATCGCGGCATGCTGCCGTGGTGCAACGCCTTTCCCGAAACGAGTGTATCTGACATGTAACCCCGGCGGCGTCGGGCACCAGTGGGTGAAGAGAATCTTTGTCACAAGAGATTTTCTGCCGGAAGAGAATCCGGACGATTATCTGTTTCTGAAAGCGACGGTCGAGGATAACGTCGATCTGCTGAAAGGATCTCCGGATTATGTAAACGCATTGAATCTGCTGCCGGAGGATGTCAGAAGGGCACATCGGTTTGGCGACTGGGATGCGCTGTCCGGCGGATTCTTCCCGGAGTTCACGATCAAGACGCATGTCATTCAGCCGTTTGCAATTCCGTCCGGCTGGACGAAGTATCGGGCGTTTGACTACGGTCTGGATATGTTTGCGTGTTTGTGGATTGCAGTTGATTATAACGGCAGGGCGTATCTGTACCGGGAGTATAACGAATCGAGGCTGATTGTTTCGCAGGCGGCGAATGCAGCGATTGTGTCGACGCCGCCGGGAGAGAGAGTGGAGTATACGATTGCACCGCCGGATATGTGGTCGACCTTAAAGGACACCGGCAAGACAATGGCGCAGCTGTTCGCGGAAAGCGGACTTCCGGTTGTCAAAGCGAATAATTCCCGTGTGGCGGGCTGGATGGCAGTCAAGGAACTGTTAAAGCCCATGGCAGACGGAAAGCCGGGGCTTCTGGTTTTCAACACCTGCAAGGGGATCATCGACGATCTGATGGCGATCCAGCACGACGACAAGAACCCGTCGGACTGCGCCAAAGAACCGCACGATATTACCCACGCGCCAGATGCGCTGCGATATTACGCGCAACTTCGGACCTTAAAGCCGGAGCAGGCTCCCGCCGTAGACGAAGAGGAGCATGAAGAAAGCTACAGCGATTACATGACCGGCGGAGAGGCTGACAGCAGCTATCTGAACTTTTAGGAGGATGTTATGACAACGCCAGACTGGGTATTTTCCAGAGCCATTCATTTGATGGACGAGCAGAACGAGTCGAGCGGCGCAACGTCGACGCAAGACACGCAGGAATACCGGCTTAGGACGCTCAGCATTCTGAACGTTCTGCGGCATGAGTTATTTCCATATTCCGATACATTCCAGACTGGAGAGGACGGAAAGAGGGCGATCTGCCCGGAGCTGAAAGACTTCTCCGACGAGATCGGGCTGGACGATGTGATTGCGCAGGGAATCATGCCATACGGGCTGGCGGCGCACCTTCTTCTGGGGGAAAACGACTCGATGGCGAGTTTTTTCAACGAGCGTTATTCCGAATTGGTTGCGACGCTCGCGGCGAAGAAACCCTCCGTATGGGAGGAAATTACCCCGTATTACGGTTTTTAGACAACGGGCTACCAGACCCGTGAATACGCCCTACCAGAGGCGAAAACAGGAGGAAGAAAATGAACGAGTTTATGGATGAAGAATTCGGAGTTGATCTGAGCGATATTGTTTCCGAAGACGACGGCAACCAGACCGAAGAGGAAACGAGCGAAGAAGTAGCCGAAGAATCTGAAACCACGCAGGAGCCGGAGGACACAGAACCGGAAGAACAGGAGAAACCTGATGAAAAGCCGGAAGAGGCTGCGCAGGAAGAACTGTTCGACCTCAAGTTCAACAAGGAAATCCGGCAGGTAAACCGCCAGCAGGTCACGGAGCTTGCACAAAAGGGCTTGAACCATGACCGCATTTTGGAGCAGAGAGACCACCTGCAACAGGAAAATGCCGAGCTTTTGAAGTTCAAGCAGGACAACGAGGCGATCATCAGTCTGCTGGAAGCAGCAGCGCAGAAATCCGGAACGGACAGAAACACATTTTTGCAGTCTGTGCGGGAGAACGCCTACGTTTCGCAGGGATTGAGCCGGGACGCAGCCCACGAGCGCGTTCTTCGGGAAGACGCAGAACAGCGGCTTTCCAGAACGGAGCGGCTCGAGGAAGAGCGGAACCGGAATCAACAGTCTCAGCAGGAGCAGGAACAGGCACGGCAGCAGGACATCGAGCGGTTCTTGAAGCTCTACAAGGACGTCGACCCCGGTCAGATTCCAAAGGAAGTCTGGGACGACGTCAGAAACGGGGAGACCCTGGTCTCCGCCTACGGTCGGTATGAAAACCGGAAGCTCGCAGAGAACAACAGAAAGCTTCAGGAGAGCATCAACGCCATGAAGCAAAACGAGAAAAACAAGCAGAAAAGTATCGGTTCCGCGAAAACAGAAGGAAAGGAGACGGCGAAGGACCCGTTCCTTGAATACCTGTTTAGCGACGATTGACAGGAGGTAAAAAATGTCGAAAACCATCAATCTTGCGGAAAAGTATTCCGACAAGGTACAGGAAAAATTTTATCAGGATTCTCTGACGCAGAGTTCCTTCTCGAAGGACCTCGATATGGAATTTGTCGGTGTCAGAACCGTCAAGGTCTATGACCCTGACGTCGCGCCGCTGAACGATTATACCCGCTCCGGCTCGAACCGCTACGGCACGCCGCAGGAGCTTACAGACAATCTCTACGAGTTCCAGATGAAGCAGGACAAGGCGTCCACATGGACCATTGACAAGGGCAACGCAAAAGAACAGTTCAACATCAAGACTGCTGCAACGACACTCAATCGCCAGCTGCACCTCGTCATGACCCCGTTCATCGACAAGCACCGCTTCAAGGTCTGGGCAACGAAGGCAGGTCTTCACACGGCACTGAGCGCTGCGCCGGCGAAGTCCACGATTGCAGGTATGATCATGGACGCCACCTGCGCACTGGACGACAAGTTTGTCCCGCAGGAAGGAAGAACGCTGTACATCCGAAACGATATGTACAAGCATCTCAAGCTCTGCGACGAATATGTCAAGCTTGAGGGCATCGGCACGAAGGCTCTTGTCAATGGCGTTGTGGGCGAGTTTGACGGCATGCCCGTCAAGAAGGTCCCGTCCAGCTATCTTCCGGCGGATGTGTACTTCATGATCGTCTTCAAGAACGCGGCGATTTCCCCGATGAAGCTGCAAGATTACAAGATTCACACCGACCCGCCTGGCATCTCCGGCGATCTGGTCGAAATGCGCGTCATATTTGACGCTTTCGTGAAGCCCACGAAGGCAGACGGCATCTACGTCGCCTGCAAGACGGGTACTGTAGCGGCAGACCCGGCAATCGTCATTGCGTCGAACACCGCGACGATCACTTCGGAGACAGCCGACGCTGTGATTCTCTACACCACGGACGGCAGCGACCCGCGTTTCAGCGATACCGCGAAGACGTACTCGGCATCCAGCAAGCCGACGCTTGCTTCTGGCGAGACCATCCGTGCGGCAGCGACGAAGACCGGCATGTACTGGTCCGGCGTGGCAGAGAGCACGAACTGAGTATAAGGGCAGCGCAAGCTGCCCTTTTCCCAAATTGGAGGAAGTATGGCGAAAATCGTAACTTCGGATGTCGCGAAGGTTTTACAGATTCAGAAGTTTCTTGGACTCAATGAATCAAAGGACGGCGACACGCAGCTGAAGGTCGGCGAGGCGTCCAGAATGGAAAACTGGCAGATTACGCCGCAACACCATTTGAAAGTGCGCCCCGGCATGCAGGCAATCGAGACCTTCCAGGGGGCTGTGCGTGGGCTGTGGCACGGCTTTGTTGCAGGGGAAGAAATTACACTTTGCGCGGCGGATGGCGGCGTGTGGAAGATTTCCGAAGGCAAGACAAAGCTTGGGAACATTACTGACGCGCCAACAACGTTTTTTGGATTCAACAACAAGGTCTATATGCTCAACGGGCATGAGTATCTGTCGTGGGACGGCACGGGAAGCGTGCAGACCGTAGAAGGGTATATTCCGCTGGTAGTGACGGCGGCATCTCCGAAGGGCGGCGGAACGACGCTGGAGAATGTGAACCGGCTGACCGGAAAGAAGCGCGTCCGGTTTTCAGCGGATGGAGAGTCTACAAAGTATGTCCTGCCGGAAGGCGAGCTTCTGAGCATCGACCAGATCTATGTGGACGGCGCACTTATGCAGAGCGCGCAGGTCACGAAGGACACGACCGGCGGCACGGTAACGTTCTCGAGCGCGCCGCAGACAGGGAACAACAATGTTGAAATTTATTATACCGCGCCAAACGAGCTTCGCTCGCAGGTCACAAAGATGCGGTATTGGGAATTTTTCAACGGCGCGAACGATACCAGAGTGTTTCTCTACGGAGACGGCACGGCAAAGGCGCTGTATTGCGGCATTACGGAAGCGGGCGTTGCTTCGGCAGAGTATTTCCCGGACCTTTATGAAATGCTGGTTGGCGATGAAAACACGCCGATTACGGCAATGGTCAAGCACTATGACAGACTGCTGACCTTCAAGCCGGGCAGCGTCTATGCCACGGAGTATTCCGCAACGACGCTGGCAGACGGCGTGGTCACGGCTGGATTTTATACGATTCCACTGAACCGGGAGATCGGCAACGAGGCGCCGGGTCAGGTCCGACTGGTCTACAACTTCCCTCGCTCGATGTACGCAAATGCGCTGTATGACTGGAAGATGACGTCTTCCACGGTCCGAGACGAGAGAAACGCAAAGCTTGTCTCCGAAAAGGTGCGCAGCACCTTGCAGAGCGCAGACCCGGAAAAGGTATTTATTTTTGATGACGACAGCAAACAGGAATATTACGTGTTCCTGAACGATACGGCAGGAACGGCACTGGTTCACCGGTATATAGAAGACGTCTGGTATAAATACACGAACCTCAAGGTCGTGTGCGGATGCAGAGACGGCAACGATGTGTACTTCGGGACATCGGACGGAAAGCTGGTTTTGTTTGACGAGCTGGTCCACAACGATCTCGGGCAGGAAATCAACTGTATCTGGGAAAGCGGAAATATGGACTTCGGTTCAGATTACCAGAGAAAGCACAGCTCTGTCATATGGGTAAGCTTGAAACCGGCGGCTGGCGCGAGATGCACGGTCTCGGCAAGGTCGGACAGGAAGAGCGAATACGCAGAGAAGACGGTAACGGCTCCGGTCCTGAAATTTTCTTCGGTTGATTTCAACCATTTTTCATTCAACACAAATCTGAGCCCGCATATGCGAAGGGTCAAGCTCAAGGTGAAGAAGTTTGTCTATTATAAACTTCTGATTGGTACCGTTTCGATTGCAAACGACGTGACGGTTCTGGGCGTTGATATGCGGGTGCGGTTCACCGGATATGTAAAGTGAGGATTCTATGGAACTTATGATGTGTGTGCTGCTGGGCATTCTCAGCATGTTCATTCTGCTGCATGGCTCGGTGCTGCTGCTGATTGCGGCGGTTGTCTGGAAAAGACGCCATAAGCAGGAAGCGACGGAACCGGAGAAAACAGAAGAGGAACGGCGGGCAGAGGAGGAAATGAAACTGTTCAACGAAGGCGTTGCGAACATTCTTTCCTATGGGACACCGAGGGAGAGAGATAGATGAAAAAACCGACACCGGAACTGGTTTACAAGCGATATGACAAGGGCGTGTCATTCAATACGCAGATCAATTTATACGACACGGTCAAGGAAAATGAGAACTTCTTCATTGGAAAGCAGTGGGAGGGCGTGGAGTCAAACGGTCTTCCGACGCCGGTCTTCAATTTCCTGAAACGTGTGACGCTGTTCCAGATTGCAACCATCAGCTCGAACAACCTTTCGATGCAGGCAACGCCGCTGAACTCCACGTCGAGATATGAACTGGGCGATCTGGAGCAGGTGACGGATGTTCTGAACAAGCAGTTCGCAGAGCTTTTTGAACGTAACAAAATCGTGACGAAGGTCCGCGAGTTCATGCGAAATGCTGCGGTAGACGGAGACGGCGCGACCTATTCGTGGTTCGATCCGGACATGGAGACCGGCCAGGAGGCGAAGGGCGGCATTGTCACGGAGATCATTGAGAACACCAGAATTATCTTCGGCAATCCGAACGAGCGAAATGTGCAGGAGCAACCCTATATCATCATTCCCATGCGCAAGCAGGTGGAGTATGTGAAGAATCTGGCAGAAAAGAACGGCGTCCGAAAGGACGATATCGATTCCATCAAGGCAGACTCCGAGGCATACGACAACAAAATGGACGCGCTGACCGACGACCGGGTGTCCATGTACATTTATCTCTATCGGGATTTTGAGACGGGGACAATTCACAGCTACAAGTGTACGCAGAATGTGGAGCTGGAAGCGGACAAGGACACGGAACTGAAATTTTATCCCATTACGTGGATGAACTGGGATTATATTCAGGACTGCTATCACGGACAGGCGCTGATTTCGCAGCTGCTGCCGAACCAGAAGTTTGTGAATAAGGCGTTCGCGATGGCGATGATCTCTCTCATGACGACGGCGTACCCGAAGATTGTCTATGACAAAACCAGAATCCCAAAATGGGACTCTCGCGTCGGCGCGGCAATCGGTGTCAACGGCGGGGACATGAACTCTATTGCGAAGATCATTGACCCGGCGCAGATCAGCCCGCAGATCGGGCAGTTTATTGACCTTGCCGTCAACTACACGCAGAACTTCATGGGCGCAAGTGACGCGGCTTTGGGCGATACCAGACCGGATAACACGTCGGCAATTATCGCGTTGCAGAGGGCTTCCAATGCGCCATTGGAGCTTGTGAAGCTCAACATGTATGAATCCATTGAAGATCTCGGCAGGATTTATCTTGACATGATGCGCGTGTATTACGGCACACGGTATGTGCAGGTAAAGTTTCTTTCCAAACAGGAGATGAACAATCAGCCGCTTGGTATGAGCTTACAGAACGAGGAATTTAACAAGCCGTTTGATTTCTCGATTCTCAATGAGATTCCGATGAGTCTGAAGCTGGACGTGGGCGCGTCTTCTTATTGGAGCGAGATCACGACAGTGCAGACGCTCGACAACCTTCTGATGCAAGGGAAAATTGAGCTGGTTGACTACCTGGAGCGTATCCCGGAAGGATATGTTTCCAAAAAGCAGGAGTTGATTGATAAATTGAAGGGCATGCAGGCGCAGATGGTGGGGCAGCAGTCCACCTCCCCGGTAATGGGGCAGGGACCGGAAATGCCAGTGGAGGGCGGCAGCGGATATGGGCAGCTCCAGCGGGCGCTTAACAAAACGGGGGTGACTTGATGGCGTTACCGGCATTTGAGACAAACTTAAACATCATTCAGCAGCTGGACGACGAGCCGAACGACGTCGGCGGACTGACTGCGGCAGAACTCAAGGCAAAGTTTGACGAGGCGGGTCTTACGATTCAGACATGGATTAACGAGACGCTGCTCCCGGCGATGATTGCGGCGAACCTCGCGTTTGCAAAGACAACGGATATCCCAGCCGAGACGGTTCAGGCGGCGATTGAGAATGTACAGGAGCAGGTCAAGAACATGGCGATCGGCGCGGTCCCGAACGGAAGTGTCAACTATCTGAAACTGGCTTCTGACGTTACGACGCTGCTTACGAACCTGCAAACTGCTCTTTCTGCCGCGCAGGTTAAGATTGAAACACTTGAAAATCGGCCGGTCATCATCGACCCGGCGACGCAGACGGCAAACGGGCTGATGAGCAGCACGGACAAGAAAAAGCTAGACGGCATCGCGGCGGGCGCAACGAAGGTCTTTGTGAACAGCGAGCTTTCCGAGACGAGCCAGGACGCAATTATGAATAAGGTCGTGTATGCGGCGGTGCAGGCGCTGACGGCGGCGCTGAACGGCAAAGCGCCAACTGCTCACACGCACGCCATGGCAAACATTACGGACCTGAGCATCGACGCGGCCCCGGCGAAAAACAGCGGCAACCCTGTTTCGTCCGGCGGCGTGTTTTCGGCGCTTCAGAATTTAAAGACGGCGACGCAGTTCACCGGCACGCTGCTTGCCTCGGGCTGGGCTGCGGATTCGCACGGGTACCAAGCGCAGACGATCACGATCACGGGGTTGAAAGCTTCTTATTACGTTGACCCGCAGTGGGACGTGGCGCTTTCGGGGACGGACCCGGACGCGGACGCGGCTCTTTTGGAGGGCTTCGCGTTAATCCACAACTACGTGACAGGCGCGAACAGCCTGACCGCCCAGTGCATCGGCAAAGCGCCGACGGTGAATATTCCGGTGAAGGTGGTGGTTTTTGGATGAGCGGAAGAGGACCGAGATGGATTACGGGGATTAAATATCCGTATGAGGCAAATTTTGCGGACAACACCTGGGCGCAGATCATTGCAGCCTGCCAACGCGGCATTGTTTTGGAGACATGGGCTGTCGGCAACCAGAAATCAATGACGATCAACGGCACAAGCTATCAGATCGACATCATCGGCAAGAACCACGACACCTACGCATCCGGCGGGAAGGCGCCGCTGACCTTCCAGCTGCACGACTGCTACGGCGAGACGAAAAAAATGAAGAGCTCCGCAACCAACAGCGGCGGCTGGAAGAACAGCGAGATGCGCACGACACATCTGCCTGCCATTCTTGCGCACATGCCGGCGGAGGTACAGAACGGCATCCGCGAGGTGAGCAAGAAGGCGTCCGTGGGCGGTGCAAGCTCGACGATCGAGACGGTATCGGACAAGCTGTTTTTGCTCAGCGAGGTCGAAATCTTCGGCTCGACCAGCTACTCGGCGGCGGGCGAAGGCACGCAGTACGACTACTACAAGGCAGGCAACAGCAAGGTGAAGAAACAAAACGGCTCTGCAAACTACTGGTGGGAGCGCTCGCCGTATGGCAGCGACTCCACGTATTTCTGCAATGTCAACAGCGGCGGCAACGCCAACTACAGCTACCCGAGCAATAACTTTTGCGTTGCCTTCGCGTTCTGCTTTTAGGGGGGCATTATGGGAATGTTTTTAAGGCGCGGGCTTCCGGCAAAAAAGATAGTTGAACTCGATATCGTACTGTCAGGGTCGCTCGAATCGAGCATGGCTTACATTACGGTAAATGGCGCAAAATATTATACCGCCCAAACGCTTACCGTCCAGGCAGGCACTACCGTCTCGGTCTTGGCTGGCTATATGAGAGGGCGAGATGGTCCAAAAACTGCGATAACATTTGACGGCGTAGAGGTCGCGCGCGGCGTGACCAACGTAGCAGCGGAGTATAGCTTTGAGATCAAAAACTCAGTCCATATCGTCTTTACGGAGGAATATGGCTATAACACGTACTACACATGCGCCATTACAACCGTCACGTGATGCTCATTACGGGATAGGAGGTACACATGTACATTACACATAACAATCAAACATACGGACGTGTAAGAATGCTAAACACATCCAGTTCGGTTCGATTTGTCGGAGAATCCCTCCCAGAATTGGAAGCATTGACAGGGCTGGTTATGGTTTTTTCCGAAAGTGGTTTTGAGCTGCGCACGTTCGACCCGACCGATTATCTCCGGCAGGAAATCACTGGTGGGTCATGGCTTCTCACAAACGTTGCAATCCCAACCCCGCAGCCGGTTGTTGCAACGCCTGTTGTCTATGACCTCCTGGAATCCACGGCGAATATGACCAAGCTTCTGATGAAGGGCGAGAAGCCAAAGACGGCAGACGAGATCATCATGTGCTCGGCGCTCTACGACGAATGGAAGCCGGGCAAGCATGTCGCGGGAGACGTTTTTAACGTTGGCGGGGAGCCATGGGAATGCTTCCAGAATTATGATAATGCGATCAACCCCGATATCGTCCCCGGCAACGCGGCGTGGTTCACGTTCAACAGGCCGTATCATGGAACGTCCCGCGAGACGGCGCGGAATTTCGTACACCCAACGGGCGCACACGATATCTATAAGGCCGGCGAGTGGGCTGTTCAAAACGGGAAGATTACGAAGTGTCTTTCGGATACATCCTACAGCGTGGAGGAATACGCCGCCGCGTGGGAAGTGGAGGAATAAATGGGCGTTTATAACATCGGTACAAAAGCCGGATATGACATTACTGAGTCGCTGAAAAAGAATCAGGGCACATCTATGACCGTTTCTGATGGTTCTTCGTGGACGGCGGATAAAGGCGGAAATATCTGGGTTACAAAGGACGGCGTAACCTCAAAAGCTAATATTACATATCAGCCGCCTTTTGGAAGCGGAGGCGGCGGAGGTGGTGGCCGGGGCTGGTCTGGTGCAGGGGGATTGCCGTGGAGAGAGCCGGGAGCATCTGATTCGAGTTCTGGCGCCGGGGCTGGGAGTACAGATGAAACCCCCAGCGCGAGTACGGTGGGCTCTGGTTCTAGTACGATGGTTGACAGCGCAGCGAGCCAAAGAGACGCCTACAATCAGCAAATTCAGGACTATCTAAAGCAGCTACAGGGGCTGCGCGATCAGAAAACGCCGGCGGCGGCTGACCAGTCGGAATATATCCGGAGAATGTATGAGCAGCAGCTGGCAGCCAACAAAGCTCAGCTTGAGAACGACTATAACCAGAACGTGTCAAATCTTGCGGGCGAAGAGAGCAAAATCGGCTCAAATTATTATGAGCAGCGCAGGCAGACACAGGCGAACGCAGACCGGTCACAGTCCAATTACAACGAGATTGCGAACGCTTCCGGGCTGAACACCGGAACAAGAGGTCAGGCGCAGCTTGCAAGGAGCAACCAACTGCAAAGCGATCTGACTGCGCTTGGAAACGCAGAGGCGCAGAACCGGGCGGAAATTGAGCGGCAGCGGACGCTTCTTGGCCAGCAGTATCAAAACGCGATCCAGAAGGCGCAGGCGGAAAACAACATGGAGCTGGCGCAGCGGCTGTATCAGGAGGCTGTGAGAGTAGATGAGAGCATCATCGACGCATCCAAGAACGACAGCAACCGCGCGCTGGATATTCTCAATATGATGCTCAGTCAGGTGAGTGCTGACCGGAATCTAGCTTCGGAAGAGGCAAGAAAGGCGGCAGAGATCGCGGCTGCCGGCGGAAAGTACGGCTTGTACGGGAAACTTTACGGGCTGTCTGACGATGTGGTTGCAAAGCTCGAAGAGATTTACAACAAGGAACTCTCGGACAAGGAACTTGAACGTGAACTTGACATTTATAATAAGGCAAAAGAAAACAATGTCAGTCTCGACCGACAGTATTCATGGCAGAAGGACCAGAATCGACGGTACTGGTAAGGGAAGAGGGGAACAGGCATGATTACTGACAACGGCGAACGCAGTGTGAAGGCGCAGAAGCAGTACGACAGCATCAAGCCAAGCGCGAAGAAAAATACCGGCACGGGGAATAAGGGCAACGCGAAGAAAAATACCGGTACAGGGAAAAAGAGCAGCACGCCGAAGACGATCACAGGCGTTACAAAAGCGCCAAGCAGCGTCGCTTCTCCGACACAGTCCGGAACGCTAGAGTCTGTCTCGCAGCGTACGTCTGGCTCTTCGTCCGGTTCTTCTTCGTCTTCCAAGACGACCAAAAAGCGGCCGCTCAGTCAGGCAGAAAAGTCCGCCGCGCTGAACGACCTTATGGACAGGGCGACGATTGGAAGCTCCAGAACCTACGGGCTTTCGTTCCAAAGCTCTGTCAACCAAAATATTTCCGACGCGCAGCGCAGACAGTCTTTGGTCGAGCAGGCGACAAAGAACGGGTACGCAGTCGGGCAGAATACGAGTCAGGCGCAGGATTTTAGAAACACGGTCAACCGAAAGCTCGGCAGCGCGATTTTCAGCGGAAAGAGCCCGAGCGAGGCCAGAAGCGCTGAGCAGCAGCGGATTAAGAAGAGCGCGGCGGCGCAGAAATCTGTGCTTCGTGATCAGGAAAAGGGCAGGAATCGGACAGCAGCCGAGCTTGAACGACAGATCAGGGCCATTGACAAGGAGATCGGCCAGTCTACGCAGGAGACCGGAAGGCCAGACATGAAGAAAGTTGCGGAGCGGAACAAGCTTACAAAGCAGAAGCGTACCGTTACGAACGACTACAGCGTATTGGAATCGCTGGGGCGGTCCGTGGAAGCGGGCGCAGGCGGGTTTAACTCGGCTGTTACGAGCACGCTGAACGCGGGCAGAAATGCCCTCATGCAGCTGGAATCCATCATCAACGGCGGCTGGGACAAAGAGAGCCGGAAATTTATACGGGGCGATTCTCCTATCACGGCATCTCTTTTTCAGCCGGTTGCTGACCTCAACGATTATACAAAGGAAACGACAGCGGGCCTCCAGCAAAGCGCAGCGGAACGTTGGAGCCGATACGGCAAGGCGGGCGATATCGCAAACCAGCTGACACAGGGAACGGTATCGGCCGTTCCGAATGCGATTCTTGCAATGGCAACGGCGGGCGGCTCGGCAGCGGCGACGCTTACGCCGCAGGCTTCGGGGCTGACGGCGACGGTAGCGGACGCGGTGCAGAAGCTCTCCAAGGACCCGATGTACTGGACGAGCTTCATTCAGAGCTTCGGAAACGGCTATGACGAGGCAATCGAGAAGGGCGCAACGGAAGACGAAGCGCTTCTGGCAACGCTGCTTTCTTCGACGGCGAACGCGATTGTCGAGGTCGGCGGAGGCGTCGAGCAGTTGCCGGGCGAACTGAGAAAAGAAGGGCTTACCAGCGCGGAGAAAATCCGGAAATGGGTTTCTTCATCTCTGGATGAAGGCAAGGAAGAAGTCGTGCAGGGCATGATTGAGCGCCTTGTCAACAAAGCTGTCTACAATCAGGATGCGCCGTGGATTTCCTCCGGCGATGAAGACGCGGTGATCAATCCGCGGCAGTCTTTACAGGAAGGCGCAATGGGCGCAGCAATCGGCGGAATCCTGGGCGGCGGACAGATGCTCACGCAGGAGGCTTTGAACGCTGCAAACCGCAAGCGCATTGTAGACCCGACGGCAAGTCCGCTCGATCAGGCAATTCTCGATGCGTTGCAGGGCGTGCAGACGCCGGAGAATGTGACGCAGGTCAGGGAGCCGACAGATCTGGACAATATTGTCATGGCGGCTATGAACCAGAATAAAAATTCCGCCACACCCGAACAAACAACAGAGTCGCCGATAAACGGGCCTGTAAGGTCGGATGCAGCGGAAGCCGGCACTTCTAATATAAATGCAGCTTCTGAAAAAATCAAGGGCGATTTTGATAAACTGATAGAAAGAAACAAAGGGAAACTGTCTTTCGACCAGTGGGTAAACTACGGGAATTCGTTGCAGGGGGAAGACGCGGCTGCCTTAAATGCGTTCCTTAACGATATTGAGACTGGAAAAACGCAGTATAAGTATGATGCAGGCGGGGGCATTTATAAAGTAGACCCAGAAAGCCATATTGATAACCGTGATATCAGCGACAGAATGCAGCGCGGCGGGCACTCGTTCCAGTACGACAATCCGGAGCTCCATGAGTACATGAAGGAAGCGGCGGAACTTCTCCTGGAGGATATCGCAGATTCGACCAGAGGTGAACGCTTCGCCACACCAACAGAAGACGGAGATAACGGCGGATACTATCACTGGGCAGGAACAAAGAGACGTACAACAAAAGGTATTGCTGAACTCAAAGACCGCTTTGGCATTACATGGGATAATCTTGCGAGAGCCGCCGAAAACATCATCAAAGACGAGGGCGCAGAAAATTATGCTGACGCGCGACGCGTGGAGATTCTGCTCGACGATATGCTCACAAACGGTTATGACTCCATGACGCCCAAAAGCGAGGCGGGGACATTTGTTCCTCCGAACGAGGACTACATTCGCGCAAAACAGCAGATTCCGGGTGCGGACATGCGTCAAAAGTCTGAAACCTCAGCGCTTACTTGGCCGATGGAGTTGGAAGTCGATCAAAATGCTGCTAAAGGGGCTACGCTTCCGTCAGATATTGTCCCAACCGTGGGTTCTGGCGCCGAAACAGAGGAACGAACATGGCGTGGAGGGAACCGGAGATCATCTTCAGCAAGCGCAGAAGCGGCGAAAATCAACTCGCCTGGTCCAGCGCCTACAGGCTTTGACCCGTTGAGCCACGCAAGCAACCAGTACGGCGCAATTCCTCCCGGAGAGAATCCCTCACGCGTGGTAGATATCCCCGTTTCTATGGACGGAGAGACGAAGGTCAGCAAGTTTTCCAGAACGGCGGCGGAGGCACAGATCACGACCGACGAAATGGTCGGGAGAATTGAGCAGCTGGTACAGGACGGAAAGCTCAGCCACGAGGTCTACAGCAATAAGAAGGCCATTGAAGACGGCGCAAAACAGATTGAAAAGCAATACGCCAGAGGCAAGAGCATCGAGCAAATCCGCAGTGAGTTTATCCGGGACGCGAACGCCGGAAAAGCGGGCGCAAAATTTGTCTCTCAGGGAACGACACTTTATGCGGACGCTATCGCGGAAGGAAACTACAATGCAGCGTCTGATATTCTGGTTGCGTTGACAGCGGTTGAGACAAACGCCGGTCAGGCGGTGCAGGCGGCGCGGCTCATGAAGTCGTTGACGCCGGAGGGCAGGATATTCACGGTGCAGAAGATGGTTTCCAATTTGGAAGCGCAGATCAACCAGAGAAGATCTGCAAACAAGCAGATCGAGATCGATGTCCCAGATACGCTTCTTGAGACGTACCAAAATGCGACAACGGCGGACGCGCAGGAAGCGGCGTTACAGAATATCTACCAGAATGTTGCAGACCAGATTCCGACGTCTCTTGGAGAGGCAGCGCAGCAGTGGCGGTATTTTTCGATGCTGGCGAACCCTTCGACGCACGCGAAGAACATCATGGGTAACGTCTCCGGCGCGGTCGCAAAGATCGGCAAGGACAATCTGGCGGCGCTCATGGAAACGATCTTCATTGGAGACAAAGAGGGAAGAACCAAAGCGTTTTTGAATCCGCTGAACAAATCAGACCAGAATCTTCTCAATTTAGGCTGGGCAGATTACGATACGGCGGTTGACCTCTATGAAGACGGCACAGGGAAATACTCCAACGCGGCAGGTGACATCAATGACAAGCGCCGGTACTGGAAGATCAATGACCCGCAGAACGCTTTGACCAGAGGAATTGACAAGGCGCTGAACATCGCGGAAAAGGCGAATAACCTGAACAGCAAAGCGTTGGAAGTGGAAGATATGTGGTTCTCGAAGCCCATGTATTCCGTCGCGCTGGCAGGGTACATGAAGGCAAACGGGTTGACGGAGATCACAGACGCAGCCAGAACATACGCAATGACCGAAGCGAAGAGAGGCACATACAACGATCTGAACGCGGTGTCAAAATGGGCAACGTCTCTCGGGAAGGGAAGCAAACTCGGACGGTTCCTTTCCAATACGATCTATCCGTTCAAGAAGGTCCCGGCAAACGTCATGGTTCGGACGATGGAGTATTCGCCGCTCGGGTATTTAAAGGGCGCATGGGACCTCATTCAGATGCAGAGGGGCAACACAGATATTACGGCGGCGAAGGCGATTGACGATTTCGCCGCAGCAACGACAGGCACGGCGCTTCTGGGCGTGGGTGCGATGCTGGCAAAGCAGGGAATCCTTCGGGCGACAGGCGTTGGCGACGACAAGGAAAAAGAGCAGCAGAAAAACGCCTTCGGCGCGAAGGACTTCTCAATCTTAGTCGGCAATACGTATATTCCCATTGACAGTCTGACGTTGGCAGGCACAGGGCTTTTGACCGGCGCGCAGATCTGGGAAGCGGCGCAGAACGCGAGAAACGGAGACGAGCCAATTTCGTTTGGAGATTTTCTCGATGCGCTGTCTAAAATTACAGACCCGGTCTTTGAGCAGTCAATGCTCAGCGGCATGGACAGCATTTTGACAACCATTCAGAATTCCGGAAGCGCGGGAACCGGCGAACTACTGACCAAAATGGGCGTGCAGATTCTCGGAAACTATGTGGGACAATATGTTCCGACGGTGATCGGGCGCGCAGCGGCGAGTTTGGACAAGAACCAGAGAAGTACCTATCTGGAACCGGACGGCGCATGGGGACCTGTACAGTCCGCGGTGCAGGGCGTGCAGAAGAAGCTCCCCGGTCTTCGGGAGGATATGGCAGTCACCTACGGGAACTGGGGCGTTCCGGTCGAAGGAAACGGCGCAAACGGCTTCGGCGAGGGTGTCTTCAAGGCGGTGACGCCGGTATATCCATCCAAACAGAAGACGGATGCGGTAGAGGAAGAAATTGCGCGGCTCCACGACGTGAACGCGGAATACTCCAACTTCTATACGAAGCCGCCAAAGAGCATTGCTGTAGACGGGGAGACCGTCAAACTGACCTCTGAGGAATACGCAAATTACACAGAAACGAGAGGCCAGACGGACTACAACCTCCGGAAGAATATGCTGGACAGTGATATCTACAAGAGTCTTCCGGATAATGTGAAGTCCAAAGCAATGCGTCTTTCGCAGGAGTACGCGAATGCGCTTGGAAAAGAAGCAGCCGGCGTCGGGTATGAGACCGATGAGAAATGGATCAACGACCTGAAAGGAAAATCCGACGAGGAAGTTTTGAAGGCAATTCTCGGGCGAGCCGTCGAGACTGAAAAGTACATCAGCGACGAAGCGAAAAACAAGCTCGGGAACGTGCAGAAGCTTTATGACGGCCTAGCGTATGCCGGGGTATCCGACGATCTGAAAGAATCCGCGCGGGAAAAGGCAGCAGAGTACTTCCAGAATGCCGAAAAGGTGAAATTTGGCTATGAGCTATCTGAAGAGCAGCAGAAGCTTGAAGGGAAAAACCAGAAGACGCTTGCGGAGTATTTTCTCGACGAGGCAGTAAAAGCCAAGTACAAAGATGCGAACAACGACGGGACGAACCGGGACGAGCTTTTGCAGGCATACAACGACAACGAGCTGAACGACCGGACGGCAATTGCGGTTCTGTCTGCCCGTGAAGTCGATGCGTATCAGAAGTTCGGAAAGGCCGCAGGCGTTACGCCGCAGATGATGCTGGAAGCGTCCAGCGCGCACGCGAGAATGCACGAGGTCAAAGACATTGACGGCATTGTGACCAGCAGCGTACGAGAGCAGTATGACGATTGGCTGGAGTCAAAGAATCTGACCGAAGAACAGAAAAAGGCGCTTCGCATGGGCTTCTACGGGGATACGGTAGATACCTACAACAAGCTTGTGGAAGACCTTGACCTTGGAAACATTACGGCCGGAGAGGCCAAGCAAGAACTATCCCCCACATACCAGTATGGCTGGACGCACAATGTCAGCAGCACAGGCGTTCAGATGCGCGATTACATTTCCAGCATGGTGGCGTTTGAGAACGCGCCGACAGCGGAAGAACGCGACAAGATGGGCTTTGACAGCAAGTGGGAATGGTTCTGCAACGAGCTGAACAAGAACACAGACCTGACCAAAGAGCAGAAATACGCGATTGCAATCAGCACAGATCGCTCCATGTCTGAGAAGACCAAGAAGAAAATCGCGAACAAGCTTGGAACGGCATATGTCGCGCCTACTACAGACGGCAGAAACGCCGGCAGTGCAGCGGTCACAACGACCGGAAGTGGCACTTCCGGTTCCGGCGGGTATTCCGGCGGATGGAGTAGCAACAAGACTGAGGAAAAGAGCCAGGCGCAGAAAGCCTATGAGCGGTTCGGCATGGCGGCAGGAGCCACGGAAGCCATGTACCAAGAGGCAAAACAGGCCAGGGATAACATCGAGACGGTCTATGACATGGACGGAAACGTTGTGCGCAGCGCGGAAGATCAGTTTGATTCCTGGCTTGAGCGCAGGAACTGGACGCAGGACCAAAAAGACGCGGTACGGGCCGGGTTCTATGCGGATACGGTGAAGAATCTGCAATATCTTTCCTCGGAGCTGCGAGAGGGTAATATCAGCGTTGCGTCCGCCAAGAGTGAGCTTTCGGCGAAGATGCAGACCGGATGGACGCGGAATGTCATGGACACCGGCGCGGCTATGGCCGACTACATTGATGCGTGGGCGTATTTCAAGGAGGCCCCGAATGCCGATGAGCGGAAAGCGCAGGGGTTCGGCACGAAATGGGCTTGGTTCTGCAATTATTTGAACCAAACGAATATGACACCGGAACAGAAATACGCGCTTGCAGTCAGCATTAACACCAACGACTATGCAGATAGCACGAAGCGGAAAATTCAGAACGCCGTCGGCTGGGACGGAGTATCTTCGGCAGAACCGCAGTCCCCGGAAGAGACTTACGACCTCCGGACGGACGACGGATATCGGGCATATCTGAGCCTGCTTCTCAAGCGGACGAACCGGTATGAGGCAAAGGACGGCTCGGTTTGGACGCTCGGGGCGAACGGCGATGTCATTGCACGGACAAAAGACGGACGGCAGCTTCGCGTGCGGGCGGTTCTCGGCAAAAACGGCTTTGAGGATATCCCCGGGAACGGCTACACGGTCGGCTCAAAGGCAGGGGAGCTTGCGTATAAGATGATGCAAAACGGCGTTATGAAGACATGGCAGGCCCCGGATGGGTGGACTTGGAAGCTGGTTCGCGGGGAGATCATCGCAGAGAAGAACGGGACAAAAATCCCCGTCCGAATGGCCGGGTAAAACAGAAGGGAGCGCCTATGGATGACTTGGAAATGGAACACAGATTGACGCAGGCGGAGTCGTTGGAAAGGGATAACAAGCGCCGAATCAACGATTTGGAAGCAGACAACAAGGCTTTGCAGGAGCTGACCGCCTCCGTAAAGGTTATGGCGGTGCAGCTCAAGACGATGAACGATAAAATCAATCGGATGGACCAGACGGTGCAGCGATTGAATGGAAAGCCGGGGACGATGTGGGAAGGGGTGATTAAGAGCATCGTCACGGCACTCATTGCAGGAATTATTGGATATATGCTTTACAGGCTTGGCCTGAAAGCGTGAGAAAGGAGCTACAATATGATGAATAAAAATTGGTGGAAGGCGGCGGGTATCCGCGCGCTCAAGACGATTGCACAGACAGCAGTTGCTACGATCGGCACATCGGCGCTTCTGGATGAAGTAAACTGGATTGCAGTTGCTTCTGCGTCGGCGCTGGCCGGTGTTCTGAGCCTGCTGACTTCTGTCGCGGGCCTTCCGGAGGTGGACAATCCGTGAGCGCGCTCATTGGGCAGGCAAGCATTGACGAGCGGGGAAAGATTACCGGCGGCAGCGCCGGCAATCAGTCCGGCTGGGAGCTGAATATCCGAGACTGGTATGCCAACGGCTGGACACTGGTCCTGCGGCCAAAGTGGAGAACCACAGCGAAAAAGATGGCGGCGGCGTGCCGCGCGGGCGTAGGAAATCGGCACATCGGGTATGACCAGTGGCAGAGGAATACGCTGCGGTATTACGCAAAACTTGCCAAGTGGAATCTTGCAGCTGTCACAGACGACTGTGAGACGGACTGCTCGGCGTTTATGGCGGTTTGCGCAGAAGCGGCGGGCGTCAACATGGAGCCTGCCTACACGGCAGGAAACGCCCCTGCAACGTTCCAGATGCGTGAAATGTGGGCCAGAACAGGCGCATTCGAAATTCTGGACGATGCAAAGTACTTAAAGTCTTCGGACTATCTTTTAGAGGGCGATGTAATTGTCAACGAGTTCAGGCATACGGCGATGGTACTTTCAGATGGGAAATTTGCAGAGGAGGAACGAGAAGTGGTAGAGCGATCAAAAATTATCGTGGATGGCAAGGAGTTTGCAGTGGACAGAATCTTAAAAGACGGCGCAAACTACATTAAAATCCGCGACATTGCTGCGGCGCTTGATTTGGAAGTGTCCAATCAGGGGAGCATTGCGGTTCTGAACAGAAAGTAGGGGTAAAATGCAGCGCGGATTGCCTTTAAAGCCGCGCAGTGAGTGGGAGCACCTGATTTCTGAATGGATTCACAATGCAATGTATCGGGAGATCATGCGAAGGAATATCTGCGACGGGGAAACGGCGGAACGGTTGGCAGAGCGGTACGGGTTTTCCGTGAATGGTATGAAGGGCATTATCAAACGATGCACGGAAATATTATTAAAGGCAGACGCATAGCGCCTGCCTTTTTCTGTGCTTTTTTTGAGCTTTCGCTTGGTTTTTTGTGATGCGGTTTTCCAACAGAATGGTGATAGGAACCGGAAGGTTCACTACTGAAAACGGAGGTATTTTTATGGAATACGCAAGCAACGGCAAGGCGAATGCTGCGCTGACAACGGGCATTATCGGCACTGCCGGTGTCGGTCTGGGGCTGCTCGGAAATCTGCTCGGCGGCTGGGGCATGAACCCGGCGGCTGCAATGGCTGCGGGTGCGGCATGCAGTGAAAACACGCCGGTCACACGGTATGAACTGGACCGGGGGCAGCAGCTGGCCGCGAAGGACGCAGAGATCGCGCTCTTGAAGGCGAACACCTACAACGACCAGAAGATGCTGGACGTGTACGCCTACATCGACGGGCAGCTCAAGGACGTGCGCAAGACGCTGTGCGATCAGGCGGTCCACAACCAGCGCACCGAGGACAGCTTCGTGCTGGCGCGTCAGGACATCGCGTCGGTCAAGTCCGAGCTGCACCGCGAGATCGAGATGGAGGCCGAGCGTCGCTGTTGCGGCGATAATTCCATCGTCACCTACGCGAATGCAACCTTTTACCCCAAGCAGGTCGCAGACGTCACCACCGGCACCGCGACCACGGCGCAGACGCTCTACAACCCGCTTCCCAAGTGCGGCTGCTGCAAGAACTAAGCAAAAGGGGCGGCAGTAGCCGCCCCGAGCTTTACGGAGGATAATTTATGATTACGATTGATCAGGCGATGCGCGGCGTGGTCCGCTTTATCGATACAGAAATTCTGCCACACCTTCCGACTGGAAAGGGAATCGGCGCAGGAATTGCCGTTGCGCTCATTATGGACGGCGGAAAAGAACGGATTCTTGCACTGCGGGAAAACCCGGTTGTGCAGATGATGGGTGTTATGGACGAGGCGGGGAACATCAATATTGACAGGCTTTACAATGCGGCGAGACCGAAATTTGAGCAGAAGCTTCCGGTTTCAATTCCGTTTATCGGAGATCTGACGTTTGACCAGAACGATGTTGACAAGCTTTACAGATACATAAAGGAGGCGGTATGATGGAGTACATAAAAAAACTGCATGAGAGATTGCAGGAGCTGATGGAAAGACCGGCAACGACCGGCAATGTGGAGGAAGTCCGGCTTTATGCGAAGACCATTCGGGCGCTGGAAAAGCTGGAGCTGCATGAATCGTTCACGAAGGAAGATGCCATTTGCTGGGTAGAGCATATGGAAAACAGCGACGGAACGAAAGGCGCACAGTGGACGATGGCAGAGACAAGCGCGATGGCGAAGGAAATGGGCGTATATCTGCCTGCTTGCATCTGGTATGCTGCGGTGAATATGATGCGCTCGGACTACTGCATGGTGGCGAGAAAGCACGGCGTGGACAAGCCGGAATTTTACGCAGATATGGCGCAGGCGTTCCTGTTTGACAAGGACGCGGGAGAGCCGGAGGAGAAGATTGCGGCGTACTATCACTGTGTTGCAAATGCTAATAAAAATGCTAATGACATGTGAAAAGTGTTGAAAACACTTGTGATATAAGATAGAGAATAGGGGTTCGATTCCCCTCAGCTCCACCATAATGATAAAACCTGCAATCAACTGAGATTGCAGGTTTTTCTTGCATTTTCAATGCTTTCGACGATTTTTGATATTCCGTATTTGCGGAGAATATTCCGCGTTTCCGGAAGAAAAACCACGTTCGCGGAATATAAAATGCTAATGAAAATGCTAATGAAATTGTTGGCTCTCAAAGGCACTTATAACTGAAGAATAGTAGTCGTCCATTTGTTTCTCGGCTGAGAGACGCGCGGAAGAGAATGTATGCGTATAAACAGTTTTCATGGTGTGGTCGCTCTTCCAGCCGCCGCCTTCCTGGATAATTTCCGGCTGAATTTGAAGACGCGCCCCTTCGGACGCATATGTGTGCCGAAGCTTGTGAAAGCTGCTCTTTGGAAGACCTGCCTTTTCAAGAAGACGTTGATAGCGTTTATTGATTGTTTGCGATGATTTGTCGCAAAGAATATCGCCGTCTACTTTATCAATCAGGTCTTGTATGAAGGGTGGAATGTCGAGAACCCGAACGCGCTCAAATTCCTTACCGCCTTCTTTTCGTACAGGAACACCGTGGACATCAACTACAGTTTCGACAATGTACAGTTTTCCGTTATGAATGGATCTTGATTTTGTCAGCCCGCGAATCTCCGAGATCGTCAGGCTGAGCCTCGCTGCAAGAAGACATTCAAGCTCTATTGATGAGCCAGCAATTGCAGGATAGACTTCTTCAAAGGAAAGAATTTGAACAGGCTTCTTTTTAAGCTCGGGAAGATCTGGCTCGTCATCTAACCTGATGTGATTTCGCTTTAGGACAGTAGAGATCAGGTGCCACGCTTCACGGATTGTCTTTGGAGAGAGTGGTTTCCCACGTCGGCTGACACGCGCCTGTTCAGCGTAAATTGCATCGTTGATTGCGTCTATGTCGATATCGCGAAGCGGTTTATCCATAATACGCTGGAAGTATTGATCGCGGCTTTTTTCATAGCCCTGCAAGGTGGTTGGGGATAGACCTTTTTTTGCGTCAATGTACTCAGTGATTGCCTCGCGAAGAGTTATATCATTGGACGCAATTCTGCGCCGGCCGGCAAGGTACTCAGCTTTAATGAGCTGCGCTTGCTGGATACATTCCTTCTTGCTGGGAGCAGAGACAGGGACACTGACACCGTTCAAACGCATCTGGATAAACCATGTGCCACTTGGTAATTTCTTTGGCTCTGGTACTTTCATGATGAACCTCGATTCTCTTCATGCGCGAACCCAGCCGACGGTTGGACTGTAAAGGTCAATAATCAGTGCAACCAGAGCCAGCGCCAGAATGACGCACAGCCCCATAATAATCACGGAACGCGTGTGAAGCCCGCGTTCATAGATCCGCTGCATCTGTTTTGCGTGTGCAAGCTCCTGACAGGCGCTGCAATCGTTCGGGTTCTTTTCACTCGGTGTTTCGATACCAAAATAGGCGTTCAGATCGACGCTGCACGCACGGCAAATCGGTCCGACAGTGTAGACAGACGGGTGCTTGGTATCGCCGCGAAGATACTGCGAAACCGTGTTCAAAGCCAAGCCTGTTTCGTCTGCAATATGCTGATTCGTAACGTGTGCGGCGTCTTTCGCGTCGCGGCAAATCTCCCACAGCTTTTTAGCCAAAATGCATTCCCCCATATATTTTTATTGGACAAAACCTGTGTTGATGTGCGCGAGAAGTGGGCATTGTGTCTCGACATGCCCATATGGAATGGTATATTCTGGAACTACAGGCGGCTCCCACTACTGCTTGGCAAACAAAGCCCCCGCCGCTCGGTGGCTCGGCGGCGGGGCAAACTCAAGATTCTCTGTGCCGCTCTTCCGCGTCGATATGTCCATGAACTATCATTACGATAGATGAAAAAATCAAATAAACAAACAATGCATATGTCCAAAAATTTGGGCCAAGCGGGATTTTGCTTCGTATAGCGCTAAACAGAACAATAGCATAAATCAAAGATGAAACAATTCCAATAAAATAATACCTGAATGCATGGTTAGACGGATAGATTTTATCCGATAAATAAATAATCAAGACGGGCAGAAAGCGCGCGGAGATATAGACCAAAGACGCGAACAGACTGCCAAAAGCCATTGTAAGCAAGATTATAGCTAACGTTGGAAGCGTGCCGAGCCAATCGACGATCTGCCTTCCGATGGAACAAAGAAAGGCAGATACGATGCACATTACATAATACATGGCTAATGTGCATAACCACGATATCGGGCGAAGAATCCAGCTTTTCTTTTTCTTCATATAGCACGCTCCCTGTCCAATAATTTGTACTTATTCAAAATTTCTGTGTAGAAAGTTGAATATGAAATTTGTGGAATCTTGCATATTGTATTTTACGAACGCTTGTTCTAAAATATCAATACGCCGCGAAGAAAGGAGAACGTCAATGACACGCGAAGAAGCAGTCAAATACATAGAGTGTCTATCTTACAACGAAAAGCGACAACTCAACGATTTGCTAAGAGCCCTTGCACAAAAGCGTCAACCTTCTGCATCTCTTCGGGTGTCAAAGAAACCAGGCGCGAAATAAGTTCCTCGTTTAAAACCCTCTCGTCCTCCGGGACGGGGGGATTTTTTTCGTCTGTCTCGCCTTTGAGCCAGGCGACAGAGACGTTATATTTTGCGGCGATCTCGTGAAGCTTCTTTTTATAAGAAACGCTTGAGCCATTTTCCCACATGGAAACGATGTCGCCGCTGTCGTACCCAATACTGCGGGCAAAGTCGGCTTTTGAGCCGTGCTTGTATTTCCCACTTTCGTTTTTCGGAATTAGGGAAAGAATGCGACTCAGCACAATATCCAAAATAGAACCTCCGAAATTGTGTGTTTTATAGAAACCGAATTTATTCGGTTTTATGTATTTACAAACCGATGTTTATGAGTTATTATATGAGCATACCCAACAGGTACAGCAAAGCAGCCCCTCGAAGAGCGGCGGAAAAACAATGTTTTCTGAACAATTTCATTGTAACACCGCTCCCGAAGGGTTGTCAATGAAAACTACTCATATTTATGAGGAACAGGGGGGCGAGAATTGTTGAATTTGAAAGAACTCCGGCTGAATGCAGGTCTTACGCAGGCGGAAGTTGCGAAAAAGATGCACGTCAGCCAAGCGGCGGTTCACAGATGGGAAACCGGAGATACCAGAATCGCACGAAAACATCACAAAGGGCTTGCAAGGCTCTACAAATGCACGATCGACGAACTATTTGCGGGAGGTGAAGAAGATGCCAAAACCGGCAGTCAGAAGAACACTTGATTACAACCTGTCTGCAAGAATTCAGGGCGAAATCAAGGCGCAGGGGGTAAGCGTTGAGAAGGCTTGCGAGTACGCAGGCGTTGGAAGTACGACGCTTTATGAGCTTTACAAGAAGCCGACAAAGTATTTCCCGCAAACACTCAAGCTTATGCGCTGCTTGTCTATCCCAATCGCGGACGTGCGGGAAATGATCTGTTACCCGTGGTAAGGGAGGCGAGAGATTGAGCAAAAGGAGCTTTGGCGCTTATGTGAAGGCAAGGCTGCATGATTTGGGTATGACGCAGAAAGATCTTGCAGACTGCTGCAACGTAACGCAGAGCCACATAAACAATGTATTAAACGGTCGGGCAAGCGCCAGAAAGCTGCGACCTGTAATTATTTCGGTGCTGGATCAGTGGGAGGCACTGAGGAAGGAACGAAGGAAACGGCATCAGCCGTAGGAGGATAACATTGACAGACGTTGAATATATCACAGAGCGCAATCACCGGCGGGCAAGAGAGCAGGAGCTCGGCGAGCGGTGGGACGAGATCGTGCGGCTTCGCAGGCGGCAAAAGAGCCTGATGAAGATTGCGGAAACGGTCTGCTTCTCTGTGGCGTGTATGCTGCTCGGCGGCACGGCGGTTCTTTTGGGCTTCGGCCTGTTCCGGGCGGCGGTCACGCTTGGAGGCGCGGCGGCTTGCTTCTTCGTTGGCGCGGTGCTGACGGAGGCGTGACATGATTTACCCGTGCGAGAAATGCACACACGACACAGGCACGTGCCGCTGCCTTGACTGGCAGAGATGGTTCTCTGTGGAGTTTGAGGCAGAAGCGGCGAAGGTGCTTGCTGCGACGCACGCAGAGCCGTTACCGGCGCCGCCGAAGATATTCTATCGCGAGATTGTTTTCAGTTCGATCTTCACGCGGCTTTGGAGGTAGATATGAAGCAGGCTGAACGAGTTTTAAAGTACATGCGCGACTTCGGCAGCATTACGCAGCTCGAGGCGATGCAGGACCTCGGCTGCATGCGGCTGGGCGCGCGTGTCTGCGATCTGAAGCGCGAAGGGTACAACATCCGGCGCGACATGGAAACGAGCAAGAACCGGTATGGCGAGGATACGAGCTATGCCAGATACAGGTTGGTGGAATGATGAAAGATAAGCAGCAAGCGCCGTGCATGTACGACGTATTTGGCAATGAGATCTATGAGGGCGGCGAGTATTGGGTCGGAGATGAAGGGAACATGGCTGATCTGACAGACAGAGAGGACCGCGACCCGAACAACCAGATTATCGCTGTTCTGGTAGAAACACGTGGAACAAGGCACATTTTGGAGAAACTTGGCTATGAAAAAAGGACGTTCAGGTGTTGATTATATTCCGGTCGAAACGCGCGTCAGCGTCTATTTTGATCAGGACCACATCTGCTGCCAGTTCTGCCCGTTTTTTGAGACCTACAGCCGGAAACAGTGCAGATTGACAGGGGAATATATTGTCAACGAGTTTGCCCGCGGCTATTGGTGCCGATTGGAATTGGAGGGGTTATATGACGATCAACGAGAAACTGATTCAGATTCAGGCAGAACTGAAAGCGCCGAAGGATAAGACAAACAACTTCGGCGGCTACAAATACCGCAGCTGCGAGAGCATTTTAGAGGCGGTAAAGCCGCTTCTGAAAACCGTTGGCTGCACGCTGACGATTTCGGACAGCATCGCGGAAACCGGCGGGCGAATCTACGTCATGGCAAGAGCTGAACTGTCAGACGGCGAAAGCAGCGTCATTACAACAGCTTTTGCCCGCGAACCGGAAAGCAAGAAGGGTATGGATGAGCCGCAGATTACCGGTACAGCTTCATCCTACGCGCGGAAATATGCACTCAACGGCTTGTTTGCTATCGACGATACAAAGGACGCCGACACAGACGAATACCAGAAGCAGACCGCACAGCCGAAAGAGAAGCAGCAAGCCCAGCCAAAGGCTTTGATTTGCGCGGATTGCGGCGGGGAGATCACACAGGTTGTTGAGGGAGGTTCTCAGTTCAGCGCAAGGGCTGTAGCGGAAAAGACAAGAAAACGCTTTGGCAGGTGCCTTTGCTGGAACTGCGCGAGTAAGGCATGATAGAACTGAACATCGTTGAAGCTTCGTGGAGCATGGACGCTTCGGGGAGCTGGCTGAATCTCCGGACGGAGCTTCCCGGACAAGCCCAGATGGTAGCCGGGGAACTTGACCCACAGAAGAAGTACACGGTCACGATTAAGGAAGTTCGCAAGGAGCGGAGTCCGGAGGCAAATCGGTATCTTTGGGTGCTTTGCAATAAGCTTTCGGTCAAGGTGGGCGTGCCGCCGGAAGAAGTCTACCGGCACTATATCCCAGACGTGGGCGATAACTCCGATACGATCTGCATTCCGGACGCAGCAGTCAAGCGATTTCGTGAAGGCTGGGAATCGCGCGGTCTCGGATGGTGTACGGAGATCATGGCGTCAAAAATTCCGGGCTGCACGAACGTCATTTGCTACTACGGCTCAAGCACCTACGACACAAAGCAAATGGCGCGGCTCATTGATCTGGTCGTTGAGGACTGCAAACAGCAGGGCATTGAGACGCTCCCGCCGGAAGAACTCGAGCGTATGGCGCTGGAATGGAGGCATGATGAGAAGAGAAACGAAGGCGACAAAGATACCTGAGAAGGTCAAGAAGGCTGTCTGGGCGCGCGACGGCGGGCGCTGCATCGTCTGCCTCCGCCCCGGCAATCCGTGGTGTCATTTCATTCCACGGTCGCAGGGCGGGCTTGGAATTGAAGAGAACATCGTGACGTTATGCAATAAGTGCCACAACGACTTTGACCAGACGGAAAAGAGAAAACATATGCAGGCGTATATCAGACGCTACTTAAAAATGAAATATCCCGATTGGGAGGAAACGAAACTGATTTATAAGAAAGGAATGTAGGAATGCTGAACCACATTGTTATTATGGGCAGGCTCACGCGCGACCCGGAGCTGAGAAAGACGCAGGGTGGAACGTCCGTCGCATCCTTCACGCTGGCGGTTGACCGGGATTTTACGCCGGAGGGCGGAGAGAAGGAAACGGATTTCATTGACTGCGTTGCGTGGAGGGGAACAGCTGATTTTGTCAGCGGATACTTCTTCAAGGGCAGCATGGCGGTCGTGGACGGACGGCTGCAGCTGCGCGACTGGAAGGACAAGGACGGAAACAAGCGCCGGTCCGCTGAGATCGTGGCGAATCGTGTTTACTTCGGCGAAGGAAAGAAATCTTCGGAGCCGAAGGACCAGGCAAACCCCGGCGGGTTTACGATGATGGACGACGATTCGGACTTGCCGTTTTAAGGAGGGCAAAGGAGGATGAAATTTGATGCAGTTATTTTCGAAGGAGACAATCTGGCGAACTTTGCAGATCCAGATATCCCGTCGATCAGGTTTTACGATGTAAACAATGATGAACTGAAAATGCTGATGCTTCTTGCTGCTCGGCAGAAACACATGTTTATTTGCTGCTTACCGTATCTGGATGAGGCGTAGAGCCTATGGCGGAAGTTACATACATCAAAATATTCGTGGACTATCTCGACGCAATAGAGCCACTCGGTGACGCTGAGAGGGGGCGGCTTTTCACTTCCTTGTTAACCTATGCAAGGACGGGCGAAGCCCCGCAGCTTGGCGGGAACGAGCGATTCTTATTTCCGATGATGCGTGCGCAGTTGGACAGGGATATTGCAGCGATGGCGGGTGTATCCGAAGCCAGAAGCAAAGCGGCAAAGGCAAGCAAAAGCAGCAAATGTGAGCAAATGCAGCAAATGCAAGCAAATGCTGCAAATGCAGACAAAGACAAAGACAAAGACAAAGACAAAGACAAAGACAAAGACGATGACAAGAAAGGGAATGGCGCGCGCGAGGCGCGCTTTACCCCACCGAGCGTCGAGGAAGTGGCGGCTTATTGCCAAGAACGCGGAAACGGCGTTGATGCGGCTCGATTTGTCGACTTTTATAGCTCAAAGGGCTGGATGGTAGGAAAAACGAAGATGAAGGACTGGAAAGCCGCTGTGAGGAACTGGGAACGAAGCAGCGACGCGAAAGTTACGCCTGCCAAGAAGCCGGGGTACAACGTGCAGCACCACGGGGACGAGCTGAGCGAGTTCCAGAAGGCGGCGGTGCAGCGGATGTTGGGGGAGGAAGCATGATGAAGCAGGGAGCCGAGGTCTGGATTGTCATACCGGAGCCGCTGCCGATTTACCCACGGCTCATGCCGAAGCTCAGAACGCCTTTAAGGGCGCGGAAGTATCCGCAGAAGATGCAGAACAAGACGTTTTACCTCGTCAGCGTCAAGGACCCGGAGGACGGGCGGCGGAAGATTATCACCGTCCGGGAACCGGAGTGCTGGGAGGCGGAAGTGACGGTGCAGGTCAGGAGGAAGGAATGAATAATTTCGGACCGTGCGCGAAGGACTGCCCCAACCGGAAAGCCGGTTGCAGCGCGTCCTGCGAGGCTTGGAACGCCGTGAAGGGAGAACGGCTGAAAAACTACGACAGACGCGCTGAGATCATCGACATAAGCCAGATGACCGATGGCGGGGCGAGAAACTGCCGGAGGGCGGCAAGAGGGAACCGGAAAATGGGAGGGGCGATGTGATGCCAACGCATTTGAGTCTGTTCAGCGGCATCGGCGGGCTTGACCTGGCGGCGGAATGGGCGGGCTTTACGACCGTTGGGCAGTGTGAATTTGCCGACTACCAGACGAAGGTGCTGGAAAAGCACTGGCCGGACGTGCCGCGCTGGCGGGACATCCGGACATTGACAAAGGAGAGTTTTTATGAGCGCACGGGACTGCGAACAGTTGACGTTATTTCCGGCGGATTCCCCTGTCAGCCATTTTCCGTGGCTGGAAAGCAAAAGGGAAAGGAAGACGATCGTTACCTCTGGCCGGAGATGCTCCGAGTTATCCGAGAGCTGCGCCCGCGCTGCGTTGTCGGTGAGAACGTACCTGGAATCATCAAGATTGCCGCCGGGCAAGTGGTCAAGGATCTGGAGCAAGCCGGGTATCACGTCGTCGTGTTCAATTTTGAAGCTGCGGCTGTCGGAGCTTGGCACAGACGGTCCAGGGTATTCTTCGTCGGAATCGCAGATGTGGCCGACACCGACGACAGTAGGCTGCACGATAGCATCAGAAAAGAGAATCAATTTGATTGCGGACGGGAAAACGACATTTGCAAGCAATCAGGGGAAGCGTGGAGGCTTATCCAGTCTGCGGGAGCACGTGCTTGCGCAGACGAAAGGACTATGGCCGACACCGCGCGCGAACGAGGGCAAGGACACGCTGCAGTCTGTGCCGCCGAGCAGACAAAAGAATCCGGGCAAATGCAATCTGACGCAGGCGGTGGCGATGGAAAAGCTGTTTACAACGCTATGTGCGGCAGACGCGCAGGGATCGCACGGCGGGAACAATCACAGGAGCTTGCGTACGGACGTTGCTGGGCAGCTGAACCCGATGTGGGTAGAG
>OIYV01000233.1_pt1 | contig 36577 bp, 31 predicted proteins | sample 1588251 | NCBI WGS metagenome assembly OIYV01 (sample SAMN03283282) | human gut metagenome | biome: human-associated habitat; material: feces | host: Homo sapiens | place: Peru | collected 2012
GCTTCATTCGCTTGCATGGAGTTAACCATAATCAGCCGTTTCCAACGGCTACAAGTCTCCACAAAATCGTTACTTCATTCGCCATTTTTATGGTTTTTCAGTGCTTTCAATTTTCCCATTTATTAATGCAGCGAGGGCTGAAGCATTTCCACTTCAGCCCTCGCTTATTTTTTCACATTATTATATGCGTGGTTTTTACTTTGCCATGCAGGCTTCTATCGCGTCGGCAAGTTTCTTGCCTTGCAAGCCGCGTGAAATGATGCGACCTTCTGGGTCGAAAATAATGATATGGGGAATGCCCATGATGCCGTAAATTTTGGTTGGCTCGGTGAGTTTTTGGTTGCCCACAATCACTGGCCAAGGAATATCGAGTTGTGTCATGGCACGATGTGTGTCGGCTGGAGCGTCCCAAACTGCCACACCGAGGAAGTTCATTCCCTTACCGTTGTATTTTTCATACATCGCCTTGATGTTTGGAATCTCGCGGCGGCATGGTCCACACCAACTTGCCCAGAAGTCAACCACTGTGTAGGTGCCTTTACCCACATAGTCGCTCAATTTCACGGTAGTGCCATCTTCTTTTGTGACGGTGAAATCGGTGTACATCTGACCCTCTGCCGTTACAGATTGCGCCTTCACATTGTCAACGGCATCTTTCACTCGCTTCAATTCCAAATACGATGCTGGCACATTCTTCAATTCTGCCTCAAGTTGTGAAAGATTGAGTGGCTTGCACATCAAATAATTGTAGAATGCCCAAGGACCGATGGCGTTGGTCTTGTTTTCTTCAAAAGCCTTGTAGAAATGAACGGCAGCCTCTTCATCGGTGCGCACATTTTCCATCGCCTTTTCCATATTGTTGATATAGTCGTTGAGTGGAGCGCCTGAAGCCACCTTTGTAGCCCAATCCACGGCGATAGCGCCATCTTCCACCACCATACCGCAACGCTTGCCATCAATGATAAGGCGTGCGAAAAACGACTCTTCAATTTTACCCTTAATCACACAACGCTTGCCATGCACAGTACCAGTGGCAAGAGTATCGCCGGTGTCATAACTGGTGAGATACGCTGTGGCATTATTGAGCGAAACGTCGGGGAATCCGACTGTGATTTTATAGCCTCCTGCAAATGCACTGCCGATAGCCAGTGCTGAGGCAAATACTGAAACGAGAATTTTCTTCATATCTATATCAAATAATGTAGTTAAGTTTTGCCCACGAAGTTACAAATATTTTCCAATATGGCAAAAAACTAAGCCACGCTATACCTATTGACAATAAATTGCTTTAATTTAGTCCAGACGATAATGTTAATACAGTGATGCTTTTTGGTGCATACGATTCCATCATTATTCGACAAGCCTCTTTAATAGATTGACCACTACCTATTGTATCATCAATTATTAAAATATTTTGTCCATTAATCTTGTTTGCAAATTCAGCATATATATCTTCACTTACTTTTAATGTGAAATCCAACACGTCTCTCATTTCCAGGTCTTTAATAAGATGTCTTGAAAATGTGCCTTTTAGTTCTTTATCCATTTGGTCAAGGTATCTATCCAAACGGTAGTATGCACTATTAAAACTTGCCTTGTAATATTCTCTGAATTCAGAATTGAAATCAAGTACAATATCATTAACCTCTTCAGTAGTGAGTTTACAAACCACACCTTCTATAAATTCTCCATTTTCACTTTTTGAAAGAACAATATCTGCAATATGTTTGTTTAATTCATTTCCACTTGGAATTAGAACTGTAATTCCTTTTTGATACATACTTACAAATTTAGAAGCAATCAAATCAAATTGTTTTTCTATTGCTTCTCTATCTTCTTCACTCCTAAATGTCCATCCTTCACCATTTAATGCACAAACTAAAGGATTGCCATCTTCTTGTGTTTCACCTTTTTTCCTTTTAAATATTGACCATACTTGTACACCAGGCACAATTTCTCCATCTATGGTAGGATTATTATCAATAGAAATGTCAACATAATTCTCGTGTGAAGAATTATATGCTACAGTTTTAGTTTCTGGGTCGAAATCTATACCTTCATTAAAGGTTTTATCCATTTCTTTTTCAACAATTTCATCCATAATTTGGTTAAGATTCTTATCTTTTGTGTATTCACTTAATTTTTTCATAATATTTATCTTTACTTTATTTATAGGACACATCGCCACCAACCACTTATGGAGTGCAATTTTGGAGTCCTCAAAGATAGTGCCTTTCTTTCCACTAAGATACTAAAAATAATTGAAATAAACAATTTTTTCAGCAAGAAAATCAACAATTTAGCAAAACAGTTACATCTCGGCAAAAACGCGCCAAAATGCACCAAAAATTCAAATGAATGACCAAGCAGATTACGCCATAACGTAGGGACATGCCTTTGGCATGTTTCGCTGCAATCGGCAATGTTTCAACGCATCACCCAACATGCCAAAGGCGAAAGCATTGAAAAAGTCGAAAAGGGGGATTTTAGTGACGTTGAAAACGGCATATTGTGGTTAACTCCATGCAAGCTCGCTTGCGAGCGCAGCTTGGAAACAGGTCCAAATATAGTAGCGAGCATCGGAGACGGTCGGTCGTGGAAGCATCAATAGTTTTGACCATAACCGACCCCTACGAGGCTCATACCCTTTTGGGTACTATCTCCAAGCTGCGCTCATTCGCTCCTGCGGAGCTTCATTCGCTTGCATGGAGTTAAACATAATCAGCCGTTTCCAATGACGCAAAAAACTATGCCACACATAGAAAACAGGGAGGGCTGAAACCTTGCTTGGCTTCAGCCCTCCGCTATTGTTTGGATATCCGTGAAGAATTACTTCACGATAGATTTGTAGAGAATCGACTGGATATTTGTGCGTGCGCTCACACGACCAAAGTTGGGATTTTCGCGAGTGGGCGATACACGGTTGCACAAGAAAATGTAAATCATATCGGTCTTTGGATCCACCCAGAAGCAAGTGCCAGTAAATCCGGTGTGTCCTACAGTTTCGGGACTTGCCTCATCGCAGGTTGACGACCATTCTGGCTTGTCGATACGTGGCTTGTCGAAACCTAAACCACGATGCGAGTTAGGGCTCTTTGAGGTGAGGAAAGTCTCGACGGTGGATTGCTTCAAATAGCGGTCGCCACCATACACACCACCGTTGAGCCACATTTGGAAGAGTTTGCAAAGGTCGTTGGCGTTCGAGAACAAACCGGCATTACCTTGAACACCGCCAGAGAATGCGGCAAGTTCGTCGTGCACATAGCCATGGATATGCTGACGGCGGAGGTAGGTATCCACCTCGGTGTATGCAATCTGGTATTGTGGGAACTTCTCAAGTGGGCGATACATGGTGTGGTAAGCTCCCAGTGGAGCGAAAATGCCGTCTTGAACGAATGTGTTGAGTGGCTGCTTCGTTACGTTTTCCACCGCATTTGCCAGCAAGCTGAAGTTCAGGCAGCTGTAGAGATATTTCTTTTCGCCCAAAGTAGAGGTGTAGATGCGTGCCATGATTGAATCGTAGGTGGCTTTACTGCCCCACAATCCCTCAGCGATAGGCAAGTTAAACACATCGGTCTTTTTGCGTGAAAGAATGTCGGTACGGAGTTTTGCCTTCTTATTGCCATAGGCGTTTTTCATCACCCAAATGGTGTTGTATTCGTTTGGCGTGGTAGCGATGAGTGGACCGTTGTAAGTTTTGGGGTCGAACATCATTTGCCACATGTTGAGTGATGGTGGCATACCGGTTTCGTGATACAAGAGCTGGCGGAAGGTCATATCCTTCTTATCTTCCACTTTAAGCCCTGGAATGATGTCGCTTGCAGGCTCGTCGAGTTGGATTTTTCCTTCGTCGTACACCTTCATCACACCGCTGAGTGTGCCCGTTGCCTTCGAAACTGATGCCAGGCCATAGAGGGTGTTGTTGGTGACAGGAATTTCCACATTGTAGTCAATTTGGCCGTAAGCACGCTTGCAAACCACCTTACCATGTCGAGCCACAACCACCTGACAGCCTGGGAATGCCTTTTGCTGCACACCGTAGTTGCAAACCGAGTCGATTTTAGCCAACAAATCGCCGCTGAAACCCACTTCCTGTGGAATGGTGTAACCGAGGCGGCAAGCTTCGTAAGTCACGCCAGTACCAGCCTTCAACACGCCACCACCAGTTTTCATATCCATAGGGAGCACACCCTTAGCAGCATTGCCGCCGAAAATGGTTTGTGCCAAATAATCTTCATCGGTCATGGTAGTGCCATAGGTCACAAGTGAAGCCTTCACCTTGTCGCTGGCCATCAAGGAACCTACCAAGTCGAGTTTTTCAGGATGGCACATGGTAGCCACAATCACATCGCCACCAGCGCTTGCCAATTGCTTTGCGGCATTCATGTATGCCTCGGCAGGTGTAGCCACACATACGATAACGGTGTTGAAGCCACCTTTGGCGATTTTCTGCTGGAGCGCATCGAGCGAACCTACACGATTATAGTCGAATACTGTGGCTTCGGCATAGTCGGTGCAACGGCGCGCGAACATCGACTTTACGCCATTTTCATTACCCATCACCACCACAGCAATTTTGCGGTTGTTCAAATTCTTCAAAGGAAGAATGTCGTTAGCCGACTTCACCACGGTCACAGCAGATGCCACCATCTTGCGTTGGAGCACTTTTGATTCAGGGGCGTTGATGTCAGCCACAATGTTGGCGAGGTCGATTTGAGGTTTGGTGTCTAATCCAAGAGCGTATTTGAATCGGAGAATCTTCTTCACTCTCGCGTCCACATCTTTCTGCTTAATTTTACCAGCGGCAATCGCTTGCTTGATAGCGGCAATTTCAGGTCCCACCTCGTTAGGCATGAGCAGAATGTCGTTGCCAGCGAGGAATGCGTTCACACACACTGAGCCTTTCACCTCTTTTGCACCTTCCATACCGAGCGCATCGGTGAAGATAAGACCGTTGAAGTGCATCTTCTTTTGCAAAAGATTGGTGACATACGCCTTCGACATGGTGCCAGGCACACGACGCTTATCAATAGCAGGGATATAGAGGTGCGCTGTGAGGCAACCGCCCAAACCGGCATCAATGTATTGCTGGAATGGAGCGAAATCGTATTGCTTCAATTCTTGGAGCGACTTGTTGATAACTGGCAACTCAAGATGCGAGTCGGCTGTGGTGCTGCCATGGCCAGGGAAGTGCTTCATCACTGAGAGCACGCCGCCATCTTCCATACCACGGGCGAATGCCACACCGTGATTGCCCACCAAAGTGGGGTTTGAGCCATAGGCACGAGTGCCGAGCACGGTCTTTTGACGGTCGATAACGTCGAGCACTGGGGCGAAATTCACATTCACACCCATGCGCTTACATTCGCGAGCCACTTCCTGACCGTATTCGTAGAAGAACTTATCGTCGCTGATGGCACCTAAAAATAAGTTGCGAGGAAACTTAGGAGCATTTTCCAATCGCATTGAAAGCCCCCATTCCGCATCGAGGGTGATCATCAATGGCACTTTCGACAACGATTGGGCGTAATTGGTGAGTTTTGCCTGAGTCACAATGTCGTTTTCGTTGTAAATCAGACCGCCGATCTTGTAATCAGCCACATACTTTTTCACTAAAGTCTCGGCATCGGCGCCGCGTGGGTTTACAGCCATCACTATCAACTGGGCAATTCGCTCATCGGGTGAAAGCGACTTGAATGTGGAGTTCACCCACGATTCCATAGCCTTTTTGTCAACCTTGTTGAAAATAGCGGGCTGACGCTTGGCTCCCACAGAAACTGTGGCTGTCATCAACACAGCCACAGCAATAAGTAAGATTTTCTTGAAGTTCATTATGAAAATTTGATAATATTATTTTTTCACAAAACGAGGAGTGTCTTTTGCATCAATAATCTTGCCTTGGGCAGTGAGTTGCTTCACATATTCAAGCATGTGCTCGCCGTAAGGCTCTGTGTCGGTGAAAAGCACCTTGCCATTGCGGAGCGAATCCATGTAGTCGCCACCGTTGGCAAGGAAGTTGATTGTCACGAGCTTATACGACTGCTCGGGCTTGATTTGCTTGCCGTTGAGTTTTGCGCTCACAATTTCGCCCTTGGCATTATACACCACCTTGGCCTCTTTGCTCATTGCGTCGCCACCACGGTTTGCCATCACACGGAAAGCCTCAATCAAGTCCTTACCCTTGATGTCGAGCACCACGAAGCGGTTGTCGAATGGGAAGGTGGAATTAATCAAACCTTCCGAAACCATACCCTTAGGCATATCCTGACGAATACCGCCCTTGTTCATGATAGCGAGGTCAACCTTGCCGGTGTAGAGGGTTTTGATAATATCCATAATGGCATCCGACAGCCAGTTCTGGTATGCTTGGCTGTCCAAGGTCATTTCGCGTGCGCTTTGCGCCACGGGTGCATTCATGATTGAATCCACCTTGTGCTTGTAAGGAGCAAGCCAATTTGCGAAAGCAGTGTATTGCTTAGCGGCTTCATCGTAAGCAGAAGTCACTTTGATATGGCGATATTCCACCTTACCAGTTTCGAGGTCGAGGTCATAAACGCCCACGAGTTTGCCATACTTGCCGTTTTGTCCGATTGTGACAATTTTGCCGTCGGCATTCTTCACGTTGGCTTGAGCAGAACCCGGTTCAATCACTGAATGAGTATGACCACCCACCACGATATCGATATAGTGGCTCTTGGTCACCAAGCCAGAGTCGCAAGGTTCGCCTGGAATTTCAGCAAAATAGCCGATATGCGACACCATCACCACATAATCCACTTTTTGCACTTCCTTCAAATATTTTGCGGTTGGGTCGGCAATGAGTTCGCCATTCTGATAGAACAGATCATCGTAATTGCCTTCCGACACCATGCCACGTGGATTCACGTTAATGCCGATAAAGCCCACACGCTTTCCGCCAAATGTCTTAATCAGATATGGCATCACACCCTTCACTGGGGTGGCGCTGAAATCGTAGTTGGTCGAAACGATTGGAGTTTTCAACTTGTTGTAGTAGTTGGCAAGTTTCACCACGCCATTATCAAACTCGTGATTTCCGAGCGTGATCATGTCATAGCCCATGCTGTCGATAGCGGCAAATTCCACTTCGCCCTTGAACATTGAGAAATAGAGCGTGCCCTGCACAGCATCGCCACCATGAATAATCATCGTGTTTTTGTTTTCTTTGCGGATTTGGTCGTAGATGGCACGACGACGAAGCAGCCCGCCTTTCCCGTCAGCGGCTGGGTCGATTTGACTGTGAGTGTCGTTGACAGCAGCAATCACCAGATGTTCGGCACTTACAGCAGGCACCATTGTAGCTACCAATAAGCCCGCCAATAATAACTTCTTAAATGGAGTCATAATGATATAATTTTAATTAGTTTATAATCAATTTCTATACATCTTTGTTCAACCCACGAATTTACAAATAAAAAATGATTTTCACACGTTTTTAAGGCAACAAAAAACGGCTCTATGCTGAAAATCGCATAGAGCCGAGGGGTTTTAGAATGGTTGTTATGAAATAGATTATATCTTAACGCGCCATTCTACATAGTATAGAGGCCCGTAAATTACTTTTCGATAAGACCCTTACCAGTCATTTCTGCTGGTTGTTCGAGGCCCATGATTTGAAGAATGGTTGGAGCCACGTCGGCGAGACGACCATTTTCAATCTTAGCGCCCTTGTTAGCAGTCACATACACGCAAGGCACATCGTTGAGCGAGTGAGCGGTGTTTGGAGTGCCATCAGGGTTCACAGCGTGGTCGGCGTTGCCGTGGTCAGCGATAATGATTACTTCATAGTCGGCAGCCTTTGCTGCTTCCACGGTGTCTTTCACACATTCGTCGATAGCCTTAACAGCCTTTTCGATTGCTTCATACACACCAGTGTGGCCCACCATATCGCCGTTGGCGTAGTTCACCACAATCCAGTCGTATTTCTTCTCGCCAATAGCGGCCACCAATTTGTCCTTCACTTCGTAAGCGCTCATTTCTGGCTTGAGGTCGTAGGTTGCCACCTTTGGTGATGGAACGAGAATACGGTCTTCACCTTCAAATGGCGCTTCGCGGCCACCGTTGAAGAAGAATGTAACGTGAGCATACTTTTCTGTTTCAGCAATGTGGAGTTGCTTCAAGCCCTTACTTGAAATGTATTCTGCGAGGGTGTTCTGCACATTTTCCTTTGGGAAAAGAATGCCAACGCCTGTGAATGATGAATCGTAAGGAGTCATGCAGAAGAATTGCAAGTCCTTGATGGTGTGCATACCCTGCTCTGGCATATCTTGCTGAGTGAGCACTTGGGTAATTTCTTTTGCACGGTCGTTGCGATAGTTGAAGAAAATCACTACATCGCCTTCCTTGATGCGGCCGTCAACGGTGCTGTTCACCACTGGCTTCACAAATTCATCGGTAACGCCTTCGTCGTATGATTCCTGCATTGCTTGCACCATGTTGTCGCTCTTGCGGCCTTCGCCGTTCACGAGTTGGTCGTAAGCGAGTTTCACGCGGTCCCAGCGTTTGTCACGGTCCATAGCGTAGTAGCGACCAGTGATAGTGGCAATCACACCTGTGCTCTTTGCGAGGTGATTTTCCACATCTTGAATAAAGCCCTTGCCGCTTTCTGGGTCGGTGTCACGACCGTCCATGAAGCAGTGGAGATACACTTTTTCAAGACCATATTCTTTAGCAATGTCGCAAAGCGCAAACAAGTGGTCCATTGAGCTGTGCACGCCACCAGTTGAGGTCAAGCCCATGATGTGCAAGCCCTTGCCAGTTTCCTTGGCATAGGTGTAAGCCTTTACAACTTCAGGATTCTTCAAGATAGAGCCATCAGCAATAGCCTTGTTGATTTTCACAAGGTCTTGGTAAACGATGCGGCCGCCACCAATGTTGAGGTGACCCACTTCGCTGTTACCCATCTGTCCTGCTGGCAAACCCACGTCTTCGCCACAAGCCTTCAAGCGGCTGTTTGGATAGTTTGCGATAAGGCTGTCCCAGTAAGGAGTTGGAGTTTCCCAAATTGCGTTGCTCTTGTCGTGAGGACCAATGCCCCAACCGTCAAGAATCATCAATAATGCTTTTTTTGCCATAATTTTGTATAAATAATTCTTAATTAAAATTTGCTATTTGTACCATTTTTGGTGCCACTTTTCAGAGCGCACAAAAAATCATACAAAGTTACAAACTTTTGCCCACATCGTGAGTATGTTACACCATCATTTTTGTGTCAAAATGGGTAAAACGTAACGATTGCCTTATGAAACACATCATTAGGTGCTACTTTATCAAAGAGATCCATGCATGAGCGAAACTTCTTAACATCGATTCCGCTACCCATAATTTGGAAAATATCGCGTTTGCCAGCATGTGACAAAACCGCATTGGTTATTTCCAATAAGCGGGCTTTCAGCACTGGATGATTCCAGTAAGCCATAGCCTCTTCCACGCCACAAAGCCCATAGTATCGCGAATTGTAACTGTGCCCAAGTCCTTTTTGTTGCGGAAAGATGTACCAAATCCAGTGGCTCAACTTCGCTCCATTTTTCATCTCGGCAAGTGCTGTGGCGTAATCACGCTCCTGTGCCACCAAAAATCTATTCAAATCAAATTCTGCCATAGTTATCTTTTTTCCACAAATTTACGGAAAATAAGTGTGATATTTTAAATTGCATTCATAAAAAAACACACAGGGGCATTAGCACGCAGGTTTTTTTATTGCTTTTTTGATGGATTTCTTGTAATTTTGAAGGATAGAAAATATTCTGAACCATTCAAAATGATTACGATATGAATTCAAACGTGAAACTTTATTCACTTTCTTTGCGTGATGTGCGCACCTATGCTTTTGCAGCACTGTTTATTGTGGGAAATATTGTGTTTCCTCAACTTTGCCATGCGCTGATACCGAAGGGTGGCTTAATCTTTCTGCCCATCTATTTCTTCACGCTGATTGGCGCATATAAGTATGGGGCAAAGGTGGGTTTGCTCACCGCTCTGCTCTCCCCTATCATCAATTCCGCCTTTTTCGGTATGCCTCCTGTGGCGGCACTCCCTATGATTGTGATGAAGGGCGTGTTGCTGGCTTGCGCTGCGTCACTCATCGCTAATCGCACAAAATCGGTGTCGATTTTTGCCATCCTCGCTGTGGTGCTGATGTATCAAGTGGTGGGCTGCGGCATTGAATGGGCAGTGAAAGGCAGTTTTATGGCAGGCGTTCAGGATTTCCGCTTGGGTGTGCCAGGTATGCTCATTCAGGTGATTGGCGGCTGGGCGTTCATCAAATTCGTTCTTAAAAAATAGTCAGCGAAATGAGAAAACTCGGCATGGGAATGATGCGCCTTCCCCTTCTCGACCCCAACGACCAAAAGTCGATCAACTACGAGCTTGCCACCCAAATGGTGGACAAATATATGGCGCGTGGTTTCACTTACTTCGACACGGCGTTCATGTACCACGATGGCGAAAGCGAGGTATTTGTGCGTGAGGCGATTGTGAAGCGATACCCACGCGAAAGTTACACCGTGACCGACAAGATGCCCGCAGCAGAAATCACCACCTACGACGATTTGCAGCGGGTGTTCGACATTCAACTCGCTCGCACAGGGTTGGAGTATTTCGACTACTACTGGTTCCACGCCATCAACAAGAATTACATCGAACTGCTCGACCGTATCGACGGTTGGAAATTCCTGAAACAACTGAAGGACGAGGGCAAGGCAAAGCATATCGGATTCTCGTTTCACGACGACAGCGAAACGCTGGAGCATGTGCTTGCCACTCACCCCGAATTTGAATATGTGCAACTGCAAATCAACTATATCGACTGGAACAGCCCTGTGGAGGGTAGGAAGTGCTACGAGATTTGCGAAAAATACGGCAAGCCGGTGATTGTGATGGAGCCTGTGAAGGGCGGCAGTTTGGCAAATGTGCCTGCCGAAGTGGAGAAGATGATGAAAGAGGTGCATCCACACATGAGCCCTGCATCGTGGGCGATTCGCTACTGCGCCTCGCTGCCGAATGTGCTGACGGTGCTCAGCGGCATGAGCAATATGGAGCAACTCGACGACAACACCAGTTACATGCAGAATTTCCAACCGCTGAACGAGCAGGAAACCGACCTCATCAGCCGTGTGGTTGACACCATTACCAAAAACATCGACATTCCTTGCACTGCGTGCCACTACTGCACTGGCAAATGCCCACAGCACATCGCCATTCCGCAATATTTCGGTTTGATGAATGTGATTAAGCAACTGGGCGAAAGCCAATTCCACAACAGCCGACTGTACTACAATTTGCTGACTAAAAAACACGGCAAAGCAAGCGACTGCATACAGTGCGGACAGTGCGAGGCCATGTGTCCACAGCATTTGCCTATTATCGACAACTTGGTGCGTGTGGCAAACAAATTTGAGCAGAAATAATGCAACAACTAATTGAGATTTTAAGAAGGGAGAAGTGTTCGCTGGTGGTGAAAAACCACAGCATCATCACCACCTACTCCAAGCCTGGTGTGCGTGATTTAGAGCATCTGCTCGACCACGACCCCGAAATGCTGCATAGCGCAACTATCGCCGACAAGGTGATAGGCAAAGCCGCTGCCGCTATGGTTGTGGTGGGCGGAGTGAAGGAGCTCTATGCCGAAGTGTTGAGCAAAAAAGCCATACCATTTCTCGAAGAAGCAGGTATCGTTTACACCTACGGCACATTGGTTGACACCATCAAAGAGGAGGGCGACCGCTGCCAACTTGAAAAAATCACAGCCCCAGCCACCACCCCCGAAGAAACCGTAGCCCTACTCCGCACCCACTTCGAAGAAAAGAAGAGGGAAAGGGAAGTAAGAGGTTTGATAGTTAGATACTAAATTAATTCGTGATAATTTGTGATAATTTGTGGCTAATTAAAAAACCACGAATTGCACGGATTTTCACGAATATCTTTTTTTTGAATTTGTGTGGAGTACCGTTCCAAATTTGTGCGCACTCAAACAATAGACATTATCTATAAACAAATATATAAAAACATTTGTTTTTCTATCATCGCGCATTGTATCTTTGCACCAGAAATCAAAACATCAACGACAAAAATTCTCAATATGGAAAGTAGAAAAGAAATAGCAGTACAGAAGAAACTGAGCGGTGCGTACAACTGCACCCAGTCGGTGTGCTGCACCTATTACGACTTCACTGGTATCGACGAAACCACCATCAAGCATGTGGGCAACTGTTTTGGCGCCGGCATGGGCAATATGGAAGGCACATGCGGTGCACTTGTGGGCGCAGGCATGGTTTACGGTCTTGCCACCAAAGACAAAGTGAAGGCTATGCGTGGTATGCGCCAAATGATGGAGAAGTTCCAGAAGCGCAACGGTGCCACACAGTGCAAACTACTGAAGGGTGCTGGCACAGGAAAACCTCTGCGCGAGTGCGCCGACTGCGTGGCCGACGCATCGGAGTTTCTTGAAGAGTTACTGGCCAACGAAGGAAAATAATATGGCATCGAAGTTCAAAGCAGTAAGCGAAAAAGATCGCTGCGTGGCATGTGGAGTGTGCGTAAAAGTATGTCCAAAGGGTGCCATCAGCATCTACAAGGGATGCTACTCGGTGGTTGACGAAGATATTTGCATTGGCTGTAGCATCTGCGAAAAAAACTGCCCAGCCGGAGTAATTCACAAAATTCCCAGATAAGCACTATGGCAAAACCTACAAAAAAGCGCTGGAGCGATTACTTATGGATTGTGTCGGCCACATACTTCACCCTCGGATTCTTCAACATCGTGTTTGCATGGCTTGGCGTGATCTGCTTCCTCATTCCGCTGCTGATGGCAATATTTGGTGGCGGTAAAGGCTACTGCAACAACTACTGCGGCCGTGGTCAACTCTTCCTCCAGATTGGCAACACCCTGAAGTGGTCGCGCAAGAAAGTGGCTCCACGATGGTTTTCGTCGAAGTGGTTCCGAAACGGATTTCTCGTGTTCTTCATGTTCTTTTTCATTCAAATGATTATTCTCACCGTGAATGTGGCAAAAGGCGTGAACTCGCTGCACGAAACCATACACCTGCTCTGGACTTTCGATGTGCCTTGGCATTGGGCCTACCCCACTGCTGTAGAGCCATGGGTGGCGCAATTCGCTTTCGGCCTCTACGGTATCATGCTCACCTCGCTTATCGTGGGCGTTATCCTCACGGTAGTTTACCGTCCTCGCACATGGTGCGTGTTCTGCCCAATGGGCAATATGACTCAAATAATTTGCAAACTTAAACACAATGGAAAATTTCAATGAAATCATCAACGGCAATCAACTCACATTAGTTGACTTCTTCGCCACATGGTGCGGTCCTTGCAAGATGATGCACCCAGTATTGGAACAGCTGAAGGAAAACTTCGGCGACAGTATTAGAATCCTTAAAATTGATGTGGACAAGGCGCAAGAACTCGCCATGAACTACCGCATACAGTCGGTGCCCACGCTGATGCTCTTCCGTGAAGGCCAGCAGTTGTGGCGACAAAGCGGAGCAATGCCACTCGCCGAATTAACCAACATCATCAATTCCTACAAACAATGACACTACAACAACTCAGGTACATTGTGGCTATCGACCGCTTTCGCAATTTCGCAAAAGCGGCCGATGCTTGTGATATATCCCAGCCCACTTTGAGCGCCATGCTCATCAAACTTGAGGAAGAACTCGACGTGCGCATTTTCGAACGCACCAACAAGTCAGTAAAGCCCACCACGGAGGGTGCGAAAATCATTTTACAGGCGCAAAAAGCACTGATGGAGGCTGGGCGCATCACCGAGATTGTGAACGAGGGGAAAGGTGCTATCAGCGGTTCGCTTACATTGTCGGTAGGTCCCACCATCGCTCCTTATCTGCTGCCCAAATTCATCAAGCACTATCGCACGGCATACCCTTCGGTGTCGCTCTCCATACTTGAAATGAAAGCCAATTTTATGCACGAAGCTCTACTTCGTGGCGAAATCGACGCAGGCATTGCCATTTGCGACAACGCAAAAAAAGGCATACTGGAAGTGCCGCTCTACACCGAGAAATTCTATGTTTATCTTTCAGAAGGTTGTGGACTGCCTCACCAAGTGCTGCGTCCCGAAAACTTAGACAACGAAAACATGTGGATTATGAAAGAGGCGCAATGCCTTCGCGACAGCGCATTCTCGTTCTGCAAAGCCCGCACCAAAGGACAATACATCTACGAGGCTGGCAGTATCGAAACGCTAATCCGCATCGTGGACGAGAACGGCGGCTACACCATCATTCCCGAAATGCACCTGCCATTCCTCACCGAAGCACAGCGCAGCAATGTAAGGGAAATTGATGGCAACCATGTGTCGGAGCGCCGCATTTCGCTCTACATCAAAGACGACTACATTCGCGAACGAATGCTCAACACCATCACCGACACCCTAAAAGCCTTCATGCCAAAAGGAATGCTCACCGACAGCATCATCAAATACGGCATCAAACTATAATCCCCCCAGTCTTCTGAGTAAAACACCCTATTTAAACCATTAAACCCCATTTTCACCTAATTAATATAATAGGGGGCATCTTCGAATGAAAATGAAAATGAATTGAATAGGGTTCAATTTTGATAGAAAAAGACGTAACAAAATTCAAGTTCTAAATAATGGGCAACTAAATTAAATCAGTTGTCGACTTATTATTGCCTTTATTATACGCGTATAGTACGTTTTTCAAAAATCTATTTTAAAACACAATCGATTACTACGCCACCTTTAAACACAGTATTTCCCAACAAAAACATTACAACTTTTTTTCTTTTAACACTTTATCTTTGCCGTATCAGAAATATTTTGTAAATTTACAGCGCACAATAACAATGTGCAGACATTTTGAAGCGTTTCATGCTTTATCCTTTAACGGAAATCGCCAATTTCATAAACAGATAAGGAGTAAAGCAGTCAATGAACGCTCATGCTTGTTGTGTATCCACTCCCCACAAGGAGTATCGATATCCGATAAGGCGTGGGGGGTGGACTGTTTATTTATCTGTTAGGCGTTTGGCGATGCCTCCGTTAAGATAAGCAAGAACATCATTCCACGCTTTTCTTGTATAACAGATAAAAGTCAAATCGGGAATGGAGGCGACACAACGAAAAGACATGAGGTATTCACGTTCTATTTTATGCATGATTGCACTTTTTGCTTCTTCATTTATTGCTTATGGAGCAAAGAAAATCACAATCAAAACTATTCCAGAAAATGCCACAATCTCAATTGATGGTCAAGAAGTCAGCACAGGCACTTACCAAGTAAAGTTTGACAAAAACAACGAGTTTTATGTTGTCTCAATTTCCGCGCCTGGCCACATCACTCGCAAGTATCGTCTTATGAAAGACAATCCAAAAAACACAATTGTTTACACACTTCCCGAATCAGAAGCGTATTCTGCATCTTCTTCTGGTGAAGAATCTGGCATTCAACCAAATGCATGGTTTGATATCATTTGCAGAAAAGGCCTTTCAGAAGACATGATATGGAAGCGTATGATGAATATTGCCACGACATACTTTGAAAACATTGAGGTCCGTGACAAAACTGCGGGATGGATCAAATCGGGTTGGGTATACAACAAATTCAAATATGAAACAGTACGTACAAGATTAGAGATACGCCTCTCTTTCACTGACGAAAATGTATTATCTTATCGCGCACGCATTGTATCAGAGATTAAAGACAATGATTGTAGCAGTTCGGACTGTTATGTGAAATATGGCCGAACTATGCATCGTTTTGACCCCATTGTGCTAGAACTTCAAACAAGCGTAGGAGGTGGTGAATAAATTATCATTAATTATGAGTAAAATCTTCTAAAAATCATTATTTATGAATCGCATTATCATAACATTAACTTTTTCGTTTTTCTCCATCTTCGCTTTTGCTCAATTTCAATTAAAATCAAATGGAGCATACTCCATGAAATATATGAGTGTATCAGACCCTGATTTATATTGGAGTCAATTTGATGACAAGGGAAACAAAGCAATACTTGGCGATAACATGCTATTGGTTGAGTCAAAAAAAGAAGAACAAGCCATATCGTGTGCAGAATTCTTCTTTAACCCCGCAGAAGATGATTTTATTGCAGAATTTCTTTTTCAACCATCAGGAGTAAAAGATGACAAATCGTTTGGTATCGTGTTTGATTACAAAAATGAAAAAAACTTTTCATTAGTATCTTTCACAAAAAAAGGGTTTATTTATCAGGTTTGTGAAAAAGGTGATTTTTCCATTATCAGACGAGGAATGTACAAACTCGTACCTCGTAAAAAGAAAATCGAAACCGCAGAAAACGCAAACCTACTAAATGCAATTCTATCAAATAACAAAGTTTTTGATGTGACCATCATTAAAGAACAAGGTCAATTGTATTTACTATTAAATGATGTTGAGATTGCAAGATTAAAAAACGTCAAAATAGCAAGTCCAAATATGGGATTCTTCGTAGAAAACAAAATGAAAATAACAGCATACGCTGTAGGATTTTCAACCATTTCACATAACGACGATTCGCAAGAATAAATAATATCTGTAAATCTTTAAAAATCTAGAAAACATTTTGTTTACAAGACATATGAATAATAAACTCTATATACAGTACAATTAATTTTCGATATATTATTAATCAAAAAACAACTACGACATGAAAAAAGTGTTTTTGATTATCATTGCCATTTTAGGAATGGCAAGCGCAAAAGCTCAGATTAAAGATTCTGGTCTTAGAGTAATCGGGGAAATTGGGTTGGGAATCGGCACTATTTCCGATGAAGGTTTTGGGACAATAAACCCCAGTATTGAATGTAGTTTTGGAGCAAACGTGATGTCTCAAATCTTTTTAGGCGGAGGCATTGGATATGACACCCAAATGGGAATAATCGATGCTGAGGGCACTTATCATGAAGGAAAGATATTTGCACATGGCCGGTATTACTTTTCTTCTAACAATGCAATTATTGACTTCAAACTTGGTTATAAACGCGATTTCTCAAATAACACAGATGCGTCTGAAGTGTTTGTTGGACCTGGCTATATGTTCTGTGGCAAATACAATGTATCTGTTGGTTATTTGGGTTCTTATTATGACGGCACATCAGTTCATGGTGGCGCAATAAAATTTGGAATTGAATTCTAATTTTGACATTTCAGTTTAATAGAATGGGCGTGATAAATATTTACACTCCCATTTTTTTGGTGCTAATCAAATAACAATGGATTAAATAGGGCACTCTATTTTCAAACACATTAGACTGGAACTCGAAACCCCGAAAACTCGTTGACTTGTTGACTCGTTGACTTAATAAGGTTTAAAAGGCAATTCGCCGGTGTGCCATTGTTGGCGGGGTTCTTCGTGTTGGTCGTTGTCGGTGCGCGATACCGATAGGCCGAGCAAGCGGAAAGGGTGTTGCTTGAAATCCACCTTTGCCAGCAGTTGTTTCGCCAGCGGCAAAATGTCGTCTTTGTCGCGCAGCACCTTGTTTTGCGTGAGGCTGCGGGTCACTTGCGTGAAATCGGCATATTTCACTTTCAGCGTGAGTGTGCGTCCCTCAAATCCACACTTCGCAATTCTTTGCACCAATTCTATCACAGCCTGGTAAAGCACAATAATCGCCGCCGATGGCTTGCTGATGTCGGATTCAAAAGTTTCCTCACAGCCCACCGACTTGCGAATCCAGTCGGTGACCACAGGCCTATTGTCAATGCCCCTCGCAAAATCGTAGAACACCTGCCCCATTTTGCCGAATTCCAGTTTCAGAATCTCCAGCGGCACCTCACGGAGTTGTCCACAAGTGTGCACCATCAAATCATACATTTTCTGCTTCGTTTTGGGCCCTACGCCCCACAGATTCTCCACAGGCAGATGCTGCAAAAACGCCTGAATGCGCTGCGGATGCACCACCGTCAGTCCATTGGGCTTGCGAAAATCGCTGGCAATCTTTGCCAACAACTTATTGCACGACACGCCAGCCGAGGCGGTCAGATGCAACTCATCCCAAATGGCTTGGCGTATTTCCTTGGCTATATCCATCGCCAAAGTGATGCCCTTCTTGTTTTCGGTCACATCAAGGAATGCCTCATCCACCGAGATGGGCTCAACGATGTCGGTATAGCGGTGGAAAATCTCATGCACCTGCGCCGACACCTCACGATAGCGGGCAAAATGTGGCTCCACAATCACCAGTTGCTCGCACCGCCGCTTAGCCTGCGCCATGGGCTGTGCAGAATGAACACCGAATTTTCGCGCCTCATAACTCGCCGTAGCCACCACACTGCGTGGTGCATCGTGCCCCACGGCAATCGGCCGACCTTTCAAGTCAGGATTGTCGAGTTGCTCAACCGATGCAAAAAACGCATCCATATCCACGTGTATGATTTTTCGCTCTGCCATTTGACTCTTTCAGCAAACAAATTTACAAAAAAAATTGCCACAATCCGAATCGGACTGCGGCAACCTTAATGGAATATCTTCTGGCAAGCAGATTATGCTTCCTTCTTTACCACTACGCGGCGCTCTTTGATACGAGCCTTCTTACCAGTAAGCTTGCGGAGGTAGTAAATCTTAGCGCGACGCACGCGACCGTGCTTGTTGATCACGATGCTGTCGATGAATGGAGATTCAATTGGGAAGATACGTTCTACGCCAATGTTCTCAGACATCTTGCGAACGGTGAAACGCTTCTTGTCGCCTTCGCCGCTGATTTTGATAACAACACCACGATACTGCTGGATACGTTCCTTGTTACCTTCTTTAATGCGGTAAGCCACTGTGATAGTGTCGCCAGGGAAGAATGCAGGAAGTTCCTTCTTGGTAGCAAATGCTTGCTCTACAACTTTAATTAAATCCATTGTAATTATTTGTTTTATAGTACTATACCGTTTCCGCAACGTACAAGGGCCACACAAATTTCCCAACAGAGGTTACGAAAATCGGTGCAAAATTAATATAAAATTTCGTAACTGCCAAATATTTCGGCATTTATCGCTCCCACCCCTCATCGGAAAATGCCTCGGAAAACGCCTCTTTATAATCCCAGACACTTGTTCAGACTTACATTTTACAGAAACTTATATGGCATTTACCATAGCATTCACCAAAGAGAATTGTAAAAGATTTCCATTGTTCCGTAGTCATTCTCAAAATCCTCTAATAGTAAAACTATTTTATTTTCAATTTTGGAGATTAGACTTCCTTCATCAAAAAAGGCTTCAGCAGTTTCTTGAATGGTATTCATGAGAATTTCATGATATGAGTCATTATCACTTATGTAGTCCCATAATTCTTTTCCTATTAGTGTTTTTTCTCTCCAATTATTAACATAAGTTTGAAGAATTGATGTTGATACGTATTCACCATTAGGATGTCCATATGTTATGCCAAGAAAGGCCTTCTCTTTGTTGGCTAAAACCCTATTTATGGCTTTATCATACGCCAATATCTGAGTTTTGTCCAAGTCATTTGGACCAGACTTCACCTCAATATAGCTTCTAATACCATCAAGACCTTCAATTACAACATCCCATTTAGTTCCATAACCATCAAGATAATTCTTTCCGTCGTATACGTTTGTATTTGAGTATAGCATCAGATCTTGTACTAAAAACCCCATAGATGTAACGATACTTCTGGAAAGAGCTGAATAGGCATAAAATTTTACAAATTCTTCAGGAGTATTCAGTTTGAGTGCACGGCAAAGTAATGGATTCGCATTAAGTTCCTCTAATGTAATATTGTCGATTGCTTTTCCTTGTTTGATAATGAAATCTTTGGTCAAAATTTTGATAAAATTTTGTTGAAGTGTAATATCAGCATCACTATTTTCTTGCAATTGAATGAGAGCTTGCTGTTCTTTGATTGTAAGAGGTCTAAAGCATTTTTCTCCTTCAACCGTAGTAAGATTGTTAAAGTCTTGAATACTTGCTTCTTTAAAACCACGTAAAGTTGAATAATGACAACCTATTGTATTAAATTTTTCTTTATTATTTTTAGTGGTAGAACCATCATAATAGATGCTCCCACATTTTACAATGAATTCATTAAGTGTTGACGCCATATTAATCAAATTTTAATTCCAATTGAACAATATCTACTTTTGGGGTTGGCAAAATACCAATACTACATTGTTCAGGAGTTGGCATTTTGCCATTAAAATCTTTTTCATCAAAAACACCTGTTGAAACTACAGATTCGGTAAGCATCTTAACCACGGGGACTGCTACGCTATTGCCAATCAAGCGCATCCAACGATGTCTAGTTTCTGGTAGTTTGAAATCTGCAGGAAAACCTTGTATTTTACAAGCTTCAGATTTTGTAATCTTTCTGTATTTCTTTTTATTAAATATCTCTTTCATAAAGTTTTCCTTCCATTCTTTGACAGTAGCTGCTTGTAATTTTTCGGTTGAAACATAGTCATTCGTATCACTTGCTACCAAAGTGGGATATATCTTTGATGATGGTAGAAATATTCGGTTTATTCCATTTAACCCTGTACTTATTTTGGTATTTTTGAAATCATATCGCATTTCTATACACTTTACGATGCCTTCTAATTCTAATTTTCGTAACGTGCCCATTATGTTAATCTTTTTTTTCTTGAAGTCCTTATTAAGCTTTAATTCATCTACCATAATACGACCGTTCTTGCTAAAGGACAACAAGAATTGTTTGTCCTCTTCCAAAGAAGATGGAACGTCACAGATTTCATAATAATATGGGCTATGCTTAAGAATCTCTTTTTTTACTAGTACCTCAAGTTCTTCAAGTGTTATAGATGAATCTAAACCCTGAAAATGTCTTAAACTCAAAGCATTTCCATCCAGTATACCATATAGACTTTTTCGACGATTTTTCAAGAGAAGAGTACATATATGTTTCTCTCTCTTTGTTGTATTTTTAATATCCCACGAATGGACAGTTGTATGCCCATTTCTGAGATCGTTAAACAAAAAATAGTCATTAAACCCTTGTTCATTACAAGATAGACTCCACCGAGCAGTATTTACTCCGCTCCCCCTATTAACCTCAATATCAAGTCCATCAAGGACATCGCTTAGATATACCTGGCCAGGTTTAGGATTAGGTATATAAAATCTTGTATAGTATTTTTTATCCCTAAAACCTACGATATAAATTCTTACTCTAGTCTGTGGAACTCCATAATCATACGCATTCAAAAGGTAAATATTAGCATAGTACCCAGCTTGCTTAATTCTATCAAGGATATATATTAAAGCTTTTGAATTTCTTGGATCAGATAAACCTTTTACATTTTCAAATATAAAAGCTTTAGGTCTTACTTCATTCAAAAGATAAATCGTGTCATTCCACAATTGTCCTCTGTCATCGTCGAATCCTAATTTTTTACCAGCGATAGACCAACTTTGACAAGGGACACCAGCTGTCATAAAGTCATGCCGAGGTAGTGTTTTTAATGTAGTAATGTCACCTAGATTTCGTTCTGGAGTTTCGTGAAAATTCTCACAATAAGCGGTTATCGCATCTTTAGCAATTTCGCTAAAACCAACGCTCTCCCCCCCCATCATTTCAGCAGCAATGCGAAAGCCCCCAATTCCTGCAAATAAATCTACGAATGTAAATTTTGCCATTATATAAGTGTATAGTTGTTCTTGTTTTCAGGAGGTTCAATGCCGAGAAACTCTTTATAAATACGTTCCTTATATGCAATTCCAAGTTTATTAATTTCTGTAATAAAACATTGATATGTTCCTTTACCTCCAATAAAGTCCCAAAACTCTTCTCCAATCATAACAGAGCGATCATGAGTCATATCGAACCATCTTTTTGGAAAAGACCATGCATAATCTTCTTTATTTTTGCCGTAAGGATTATATACTAAAGAAAAGTATGCATAATTTACTTTATGCTCATTCATTGCCAAAAGTTTAAACATCTTCTCTTTACTCACCTTAGTTTGATCACTATTTGGCAATGGAGCCTTTAACTCAAATGCATAAGTTTCTTTCTTTAATTTACTTTCAATTAAGATATCACATGTAACACTGACAGGAATAGGGTTTCCTCCTCCTTTAAGGATATATGCTAATTCCTTATCCCAACAAGGTTTTTCTTTCTTATTGCCATTTACACCATGTTCCAATTTGTTTAAAACCTCTTGGATTCTTCTTAAACTCTCTTCTCCGATTGTTCCTTGAACAGATACTCCTTGTGAACAAGTCCCATGATACGCAGATGCCACCTGAACCGCAAGTTTCTCCCAAACTCCTCCAAATGGTGTCACAAACCTTCTTTCAAAGTGAGAACCCTTAAAGATTTCATCAGGAACTAAAGCTGCATATAGAGGTTTATTGGCATGATGCTTTTCTGCAATAAAAGGATCTGTGACGAGAACCTTATCCATAACTCTATCCATCATTGTTTGAATGACATTCAAAATAGCATGTGTTACTTGTTTGTTCATAAACTTATAATTCTGAATTTCAGATTAAATATTCCATCTTTACTCCAAGAAACTTTAATATGGCAACCAATGCTTCTAATGGTGACGTATTAGTACACCATTTAGACATTATTGCAGAATTGCGTCTAAATTGTTTCGCAAAACTTTAATTTGTTCGTCCATATTCAGCAAGAACAACTTTGATTTTATGAAGTATATTATCTGTACAAACATTTTTTATACAAAGCTGTTATTTTTCATACAAAGATAAAAAATATTATTCATATAATCATATTCTACACATATCAGAATATGACAAAAATGAAGTTTAATACCTATAACAGGAATTATTTTTAATAGAATATATAGTCTATTTCAACGATTTTGTTTATTAGACAAAATTTTGCTTATTTTATTGTATTCGCATACTGTACTATTATTGTATTAAAACGTTTTTTCTGTTTTTTGTTATTACTTCTTTAATTTTTAAGACTTTACATTTTTTCTTGCTCCAATTTAATCTTCAACCTTCTAACCGACAAAACGCATTGATAATCAATGTAAGTTATTATGAGAAACACACCTATGACTCGCCTCTGCGTGATGACAAACTTTTCTCCTTACAGTCGGTTAATCTTCGAGGTAGGTTTTCACATAGAGGTCGCAATTTGCGGCGAGTTCGTCGTACCACTCTTTGCCGAAACGCTCGATGAGCGGTTCTTTCAGGAATTGATAGAGGCGCACTCTGTTTTTTCTGCCTATCACTTCGGCACTCTTGCAGATTTTCCAGCGATGGTAATTCACGGCAGTAAACGCCTTGTGCTTTTTCACCCTCACAGGGTAGAGATAGCACGAAATGGGTTTACGCCAATCGAGTTTACCCTCGCGGTATGCCTTGTCGATGGCGCAGATGCACACGCCGCCCGGCAAATAGGTGGAAAACACGCAATTCTTGCCGTCAACAATCTGGGTAACGATTTCCCCTTCGGGGTCGAGATAGCCCACACCATGCTCCTTAATCTGCTCTTGCGCGCGTGGAAGCAGGTCGTCCCAAATCACGGGGAGCACTTCTTTCAGTTTTTCAAACTCTTCTTTAGTGATTGGAGCCCCTGCGTCGCCCTCAATGCAGCATGCGCCCAGGCAGGCGTCAATATCACAGCAGAAAAAGCGTTCGGCAAGGTCAAGACTCACCAGTGCATCACCAATTTCAAATGCACCTCTTATATTGTTATCCATTTTTTACGATTATTCATTAAGTAATTCCGAAACTTTGTGGTCGAGTTCCGTACTTGATAATTTGAGGAATATTTCGCCCTTGTAGGCGCATGAGATATTGCCAGTCTCCTCGCTGACCACGATAGCCACGGCATCGCTTTCCTGGGTGATTCCCAACGCCGAACGGTGACGAAGACCTAAGTAGCGAGGCAAGTTGCGGTCGTGCGACACAGGCAGAATACACCCGGCGGCAAGGATTCTGCCATCGGAGATAATCACCGCACCATCATGCAGCGGGCTGTTTTTGAAAAAGATATTTTCGAGCAAGCGATTGTTCACCTTCGCATCAATCATATCGCCAGTGTTAACGAAATCTGACAGCGACGTGCTTTTCTGTACCACAATCAGCGCACCAGTTTTCGACTTCGACATCGACATGCAGGCATAAATGATAGGCATCAGCCACTTGCGCTTATCGGCTGCCGATGGTTTGTGCATAAACCGCTTGAAGAAACGCAAACTGCGGTTTGAGCCCACATCACTAAGGAAGTGGCGTATCTCGTTCTGGAAAAGGATAATCAGAATGATTACACCTTGGCTGATGATAGTGTCGAATATGCCCTTCATCAATGTCATGCGACTGATGCGGAGCACCGTGAACACCACCAGCAAGAACACGATTCCCAAAAACACATTGATAGCCCCCGACTTCTTCATTGTGAGGTAGAGGTATAGCAACAATGCCGACGCTAAAGCAATGTCGATAAAGTCAATTATGCCAAAACTTTCAAACATCTAATCAGTTTATTCAGTTTATTAAAGTCTAAATAAGGCGAGGAAAAGGGTTACGCTTTCACGCTTTCGTTTTGTCCAATTCCTCCAAAATTGTGCGCGCCTCAACTGCCGCACGCACATCATGAACACGCAAAATATGGCTTCCTGCGAGCATCGCTATGGTGTTGAGCACCGTGGTGCCCTCAAGCGACTCTGCCGACGATGTGCCCAACAAGCGGAAAATCATCGACTTTCGGGAAATGCCCACCAGTAGCGGTGCATTCAACTCGTGAAATGCCGCCAAGCCGTTCATTAGTTCATAATTCTGCTCCAATGTCTTGCTGAAGCCAAATCCTGGGTCAAGAATCACCTGACGGCAACCCTGCTCACGGAAGTGCTCCATCTTCGCCTTCAAGTCGGCAACCACATCTGCCACCACGCCACCGGGATAGTCGGTGAACTGCTGCATAGTGGCAGGAGTGCCACGCATGTGCATCAAAATATACGGCACATCGAGCTGCCCCATCGTGGCAACCATATCGGCATCGAGCGTACCACCCGACACATCGTTCACAATGTCGGCACCCATTTCCTCAACGCAAGCGCGCGCCACATTGGCACGGAATGTGTCAATAGAAACTGGAATGTTTGGTGCCATGCGCTTCACCACCTCCATACCACGCTGCAAACGGCGAAGTTCATCTTCGGGACTAACGTCGTCGGCACCCTGACGAGTGGAATAGGCACCAATGTCAAAGATGTCAACACCTTCACTCACCATCTGCTCCACCTTCTTTTCCAGAGAATCCACATCAAACGTGCGACTTGCTGAATAAAAAGAATCAGGAGTGACATTCACAATTCCCATAATCTGTGGACGGTCGAGAACAAGTGTCCTGTCACGCAAAGAGAGAGTAAACGGTTTGAAATTTAACATCATTGCAGAATATATCATTTTACAATGCGAAAATACAAAAAAAATCCCCTACGAGCAAACAAAGCCATAAAAAACTATGTGTCGCCATGTGGGTGATACGCCAATGCGATTTTTCGGGAGCGGTTAAAAGGTGGGCAATTCCTCCATTGGAGCATTACCTGAATGTGGGGCGTATTTTGAAGTTTTGGTAGATTTGGCTTTCTTTTTGCGGTTTGAGCGTTTTTTGTTGGATTTCTTTGAGGTGGAATCTTTCGGACTTTTCAGCGGTTGGGCTACCAACGAATCGGCTAACGCTTGCATCACCTGTTCGCTTGGCTGGCTCTGCGCGCCTTCATGCTCGCGGTTCTGACGTGAACAGTAGGAATACAGCACAGCCACGACAAGCAGGAGCAGCACCACAAATGTGCCGACACGCTCACGCCGTGTAGTGGAAAAGAAATCGCCAATTTTATTCATTGCGCTGTGTTTAGAAGCCGTTAATCGTTAAACGCCTTTCCACAACAGGAGGAAAGACTGCTCCACAAATTTAACACAAATAATGCAAACCACCGCACCCATTACTTACAATATTTTCCATTTGCCGTGCAATAGTATGGAGCTTGGTAATTTGTTTTGCAAAAAAATTTGCATAAATAGGAAAAAACACCTAATTTTGGCATAATTAATTACAAAACCAACCCTACACAGGATTACAAATATCATATTATTATAACGTGCCTTATCAATGAAAAAAATAATTGTTGCGATGCCGACAGGCTTCTTCTCGCTCCTTGCCACACTCTTTTTGGTTTATTTGTCATTAGCTGCCAATCCGCTGGATGTGCAATCAGTCAAGCTTTTTCCTCATGCCGATAAATGTGCCCACTTTTTGATGTACTTTGGGTGCACAACAGTATATTTGTTTGAATATGCGAAGCGCAAACTGCCTCACCACACCAGTCTGAGCGTGGAGCTCGCCATCACCACATTTGCTGCAGTGATGGGCATCCTCTTAGAAATAGCGCAACTCACACTCACCAACTCACGCGAATTTGAATATCTCGATTGCGTGGCTAATGCCACAGGTGCTTTTGCAGGTTTCATGCTTATGCGCTTTTGGGGTATGCACTTCGTTCGCAACCTCCTCTACCACACCGTGACACAACGCAAACACCACCGCAGGTACAAGAGCCAACGCAAAATCGGTCAGCAATAAGAATCACACACTCGGTTTGGTTTTTAAAATAATTATTCGTAAATTTGTCAGATAACAACAAATTTACGCAATATGCTTTTCCCCGAAAAATTACGCCAACTGCGTGCTGAAAGTGGCTTGAAACAAAAGGACATCGCCAAGAAAATTGGCGTGGATATTCCTATGTATAGCCGATTTGAGCATGGCGAACGTCGCCCAAAACGTGAAACGGTAGTGAAACTTGCCAAAATCTACGGAACAGATGTAGAGCAACTTGTGGCGCTTTGGCTTGCGTTTGCTGCTTTGAACGAAATTGGCACCGACAAGCTTGCCGATAAGGCTCTCGTGTATCTGCGTGAGGAATTGGGTGAGGCTCCTGTGCCCACAAGCGTGCCTACCGAGGCACCTGCGCCTGTGGAAGTGACACCTCAACCGAAATTCCACATCGAAATTCCCACTATCAACCCTGCAAAGCAGAACATCGTGACGCTGCTTGGCGACAGCCCTTTCCCACAATATTATAATGGGGAAGCGCTGAATTTGCTCAGCCGTGTGGAAAACGACAGCATCGATTGCATTGTCACCAGCCCCCCATACTGGAGCCTTCGCCGCTATGGCGCAGAGAGCATCAACACCGACAATATCGACGAATTTATCGAAAGCATTGTGGCTGTGATAGGCCAACTCCACCGCGTGATAAAGCCATCTGGCTCGCTGTGGCTCAATCTTGCCGACACCTATCAAAACAAGGCACTCAAAGGCTTGCCATGGCGCATTGCGCTGCGAATGATCGACGAGCAAGGCTGGATTTTGCGCAACGATGTGGTATGGGATAAGCAAAGCAGCGCATTCGACAGCAGTTTCGACCACCTGCGCAACACCCACGAATTTATTTTCCACTTCGTGAAAAGCGACGATTTCTATTACGATGACGAAGAACTACGCCTGTTCTTCAACAATGTGACGGAAAAGAAAGCGAAAGAGGGCAAAACATCAAGCGGCGTGACTGGTATGAAATATCGCCGCAATGTGATGAGTTCTACTGCGCTTACCGACGAGGAAAAGCAAAACGCACTTGCCGAACTCGACAAGGTGGTGGATATGGTGAACAATGGTGAAATTCCAGATTTCCGCATGTTTATCCGCACCGCCGAAGGCCAGGTGATGGAGTCGAAGTCGGAAAAGGCGAAATCCATCAACGAAAAAGGCTACTACTTCCTGCTCTACAACAAAAACGGCACCATGCCAAGCGATGTGTGGAACATCACGCCAGCAAATAGCCCTGTGGAGCGATACAATGTGTTTCCCGAAAGCCTTTGCCACCTGATGATTCTCTCCACTTGTCCCGATGGCGGCATCGTGCTCGACCCATACTGCGGCTTAGGCACCGCATGCAAAGTGGCATACGACCTGCACCGCCGAGCCATAGGCTTCGACATGAACGAATCATACCTTCAAAAAGCAAAAGAAAAAATCCAGCAGCAGCCCCTCAGCCTATTCTAACATTAAAGAAGCATATCAACACAAAATAAGCGACCCGCCGATTGGTAGGTCGCTATATTTTTAACCTTAGGTCTTTTAGAATGGGTAGCCGATGGCGAGGTGGAAGCCGAGGCTGTCTTTGAAACTTGACATGTTGAAGTAACCGCTCTTGCCTGTATCGTAGGGGGCGTGAATACCGATCCCCAAGTCGGCACGAAGCACGAGCATATCCATATCGAATCGCACACCCACGCCTGTACCCAAAGCAAGGTCGTTGAGGAAGTGCTTCAACGTGATTTCGCCACCTGGGCGATAGTCGTCTTTCTTGAGCAGCCACACATTACCAGCATCTAAAAACAATGCGCCTTTGAGGTATCCCAAAATCGGGAAACGAAGTTCGCAGTTGGTCTCAAACTTGAAAGTACCGGTCTGGTCGTAATATCCATTCGGTCGGATTTCGGTCGGACAATATCTGCCCGGACCGATAGAGCGAACAGGGAATGCACGAACCGAGTTGGCACCGCCGATATAGAATTGTGCGCTATAAGGCACTTCCGAAGAGTTGCCGAAAGCGTGTGCCGCACCGAGCAGGAAGCGGCTCACCAAGTTCATTGAGCCTACCTTGCGATTCCACACCACTTGAGTTTGTGCTCTCACAAATTGCGAGAATGGCGTGCCAAACAGTTTCTTCACGCCCTTTGCACCGCAAATCGACCAAATGCCAGAGAATATCGAACCTGCCTCCGACACGGTTGATGTCCATGTAATGTTGTTCGGACCAAAACTGTTGTCGTAGGTGTAAGTGTATTGAATTTCGGGGATAAACACATTACGGAAACTCTGCGCCAATGCCGGGTTGCTCGCCATGGCTGAATCAAATGCCGCTGTTTTGCTAATCAGTTTGTTGTAGCGCAACTTAAACGGCGTGAATTGGTGGGTTGATTTTCTGTTGTGGTGCCATTCCCATTGCATTTGACCACCAAACTGAACCATCTTGAAGTAGTCAGGGCGATTCATCAAATCGGCATTGAGTGAGAATTTCGTCCAGTTCACATATCGGCTCGAACGCTTCACAAATTTTGGCGCAAGCAGTCGGGGAATGTCGAAATTCACGTCCAATCCCAATTCGTAAGAGTTGATGTCTTGTGCGCGTCCACCCTTTGCCGAGTTCGTTTGCCATTCATAAGAACCCTTCAAGTTGGCAGAAAGGCGTTCCGCCCCACCCCAGTAGTTTTTGTGCGAAAGTCCCACCTGCAAACCAGGACCTATAAAACTATTGGATTTTGAAGTGCCTTGCGCCTCAAGGGTGGCTTCAATCGGTTGGTCGAGCGTGCAAGTGATATACACATCGAGCAATCCATCGCCATCGGCGGTGAGCGAATCGGTGTTGGCTACCTTCATATCGATGCTGCTGAAAATGCCCAGTCTCGACAGGTAGAGTTGCGTGCGGTCCATGTTGCCCACACGGAATGGACGACCATGGCGCGAACGAATGCACGACGGTATCAAGTCGTCTTTAATCCTTACAGGAAGGCGTTTATAAAGAGTGCAACGGCGAAATTCGAGCGTGTCGGTGCGGAATGATAGTTCCTTGTCATTCTGCACGGTCACATACACCTTATTACTGAGAAATCTCATCAAAGCCATATTCGGCACATTCGAAGCCTTTATCAACTGCAAATTCACCGTTCCTTTTGCCGAAACGCTATCTGCCAAATATTCCAAATATTCGGGTTTGAAATAATAGTATCCCTTGTTACGAAGCACATTGGTGATTTCAATTCGCACAGCATTGAGCGAATCAAGGCAGTAGCGATTACCGGTCTGGAAATAACTGTTTTTCTTTGCCACCGAGTCTATGATGTCGGTCAACGGAGTGCCCATGTTCAGATATTTCAGTTCACCCAAGCAGTATGGTTCATTCACCTTCACATCGTAGGTGATACTGGCTTTCTTCTTGTTCTTGCTGCTGTAATTGAGTTTGTACGACGCACTTGAAGTGAAATAGCCATTATTGCGAAGCAGGGTGTTGATCATGTCAACACGCGTTTCGGGGCGCACACGGCTCACCAGCACAGGCTGCGACACCAGTTTCCTGTAAAGCCAGCCCTTCAACCCCTTAGCATTGGGATTCCAGTGGTTATACACCCAAAGCCCGATTGGGAACGGTGTGCGGTAGTATGGCGAATAGAGCGAATTGTTGGGCGCCACATCGATTGCCTCAAAAATCTGGTCTTGCACATCGCCGTCAATCTTCGTATTGTTTTCTTTATAGTTGAGTTTCTTCACACCCGTGTAGAGCACTTCGCCTTCACCCAGGCGCGCTGTGGTAGAGCAACTCACGCCCACAAGCGAAAGCAGCACCGCCAGCATGGTGGTATATAATATGGACTTATTTCGTTTCATCTGTTTCTTCTTTTTTTTCTACAGTCACCTGTACCGAATCGGTGGGCAACTCAGTTTTCACACTATCGCGTCTCAAGAAGCGTGGCTTAAAACTGCGGAACAGCATCTTCAAAGTCGGAGCCTTGCGCTTCATCACAAAGCCCACGCCCATTTCCGTCACTTCGCCCTCAAGCACGCTTTCCCAACCGGTGTGGCGGAACAGGCGCAGATACCTTGAGCCAGTGTCGTTGAGCGAGTATTCAAGCGAAATGTCACTAATCAAGTTGTTACTGATATTCTGCTCACTGGTGGCGGCTGTGCTGTATTCGCCACCCACCACAATCTTGAACCTGTCGTTGAACAGCGACTTCGACAGTCGATAACTATAACTGGTTTGAGTGGTAGATCCGTCGGTCTTGCCACCAAACTGATTGATGCCGAAAGAGAGGTCCACGCCTTTCAGCGTGCTTGCCGCCCAACTGTTGATTTGCGACTGGAGGAATGAATAGAGCGCGCCTGTGGTCGAAAGATTGAAATTACCAGCCGAACTGGTTCCTGAGTAGGAATTGTAGAGCAGCATATTCATTGCCACATTCGAGCGTTGCACATCTGTCATGCCCTGGATTTCATTCTTCACTGTCATATCGTCTTCGGTGCTGATGTCGAACGTCAAATCCATTTTCTTCAAGGTGTTGGCAATCTTTGCGGTAATTAGGAAGTTCACGAGTTTCGACTTGCCATCAGCGCCAGTGACGCTTGCCCTTGTGGTTTGCTCACCCACCAGATTGAGTTGCGGATTGAGCACATCGCCATTCCAAGTGATGCTGCTACCCGAATTAATGGTGAAAATCTTACGAGAAATCACAGGTGGCGTATAGCGCACGCTACCACTTTCGATGGTGTAAACACCCACCATATTGTCCTTCCCTGCAAAGTCGATAGAATAGCGCAAACGACCGCTGCCGTCAACGTTCACACGGTCTTTGCCGTCGGGCGTGAGGAATGCGTTGATTTTCACACCTTGCTGAATGGTGATGTCGATATTGATGTCCGACGAAGCACTTGCAGCATCAGTGGTGAGCAATGGGCTGCCGCCTGTGGAATCGGATGGATTCACGAATCTCACCATATCTTCATCAACGGTGCTGGAGGTCAAATCGTTCACATCGCTTTGAAGCACATAGGTGATATTCGAGCCTGTGAGCAACGAGAGTTTGGCATCCATCTGCATGGCACTTGCTTTGCTGCTGATTTTTGCCGAAATGTTGGCAAAGCCCTTGCCAAACACTTCGCTGTAACTCCGCTGTTTGGAACCGATGAACTGAATGTTTTTGCCATTTACGCGCAAATCCATATCCATAGTGCCGATATTCACTTCACCATTCATCTTCGCCACCTTGCCGTTCAAGCCCTTAATGCCGAAATCATTGAAACTGATAATGCTGTTCTCGATTGGTATGGAGGCATCGGAAAGTCGGAGTTTGCTGCCGTAGCGAGGCAATTCAATCACGGCAGAATCGCCCTTCACAAAGCCGCTGAACACCGGCGCGTCTGATGTGCCGAGCATTTTCACCTCGCCATCGGCATAACCACCGAGTCGCACATATCCGCCAGGGATAAATGCTGTGGCTTTCTGCAATGGGAATCGGTTGAGGTGCAAATTCACGTTCATTGGGTTTGCGGCGGTGGTGTCGTTGAGCACACCGTAAGCGAGTGCCACCTTTGAGCCGTCGAGGTCCATCACGGCATTCAACTTCGTGCTGCCCGATTCTGGGTCATACGCCAAACCAGTATTGAGTTTCACATCACCCACGCTTTGCCCATCGTAGTGCAGTTGCTGGATAGCTAAATCGCCTGTACCGTCGAAGTTTTTGCCATCGTAAAGCAATTTGATGTCAGCATCTACGGCTCCGCTCACACTTGGAAGCGTAGGAATGCCAGAAAGCCATTCCTCCAACTTCATATTCTTCACTTTGAGGAAGATGTTTTCTTTTGTTGGATCGTCGGTAGGCTCGGTATGCAGTGCAAAACTACTTTTTTCATTCTTGATCACCACGTTGGCATCAAGCATCTTACTGTTGTAGTTGAAGTCAAGGTGATTGTCGGTGTTCACCTCCCATTGGCGATACGCCACAATCGGTTTGGTGGGGAACAGTCGGGTTTTGATGTTTTCGCCTGTGAGTGTGGCGTGCGCACCCAGTCGGTAGCCCATCTCGTTGTTGATATTACGCTGTTCCACCAAGAAATCCACAATCGAATCCTTCGCGCCGCCACGCACATCCACCTGTGCGAAGTCGTCCCATGTGCCAGGTCGGTTGCCCATGTGCAAGTCGAATCGCAAGTATTTGTTGGTGAGCTCGTGCGCATGAATGGTGATGGTGTCGATGGCTGTGGTGCCCATACTGAGTTGGTGGATATAGCCATCGAGGTTGATAATGCTATCGTTCTTCACCTCGCACTCAAAGTCACGAACATCAATATCATAGCGCGCCAAATAGCGTGGTACCAAACCACTTGGACCCACTTTCATCTTCAACGAGAATTTGGGCAACAAGTCCTGCAATGCCGACACATTGAGCGCACGGGCGGCAATCTGCCTGTCAACCTCAGCCAAACTCACATCAATATTTTTCATAAACTCGTCGAGACCACATTCCGCCTTGAAATCGAGATGTGTTTCCTCGTTATCAACAAATGCCTCAACCGTGCTGTCGTTCGACACAAACCTCAGTTCGGTGTTTTCGCTCACCAGTTGGGTGCCGTCGTAGTTCCAATTGATGTGGTTCAAGTCGGCATTAAATTCGCAATTCTTCGTGCGTGTATCGTAGTCAACGAATGCCGCAATTTCGCCAGTGCCGTTCAAAGGGAAATCGGTGAATCCTAAAGCGTTGGCATCAAAGTCGCGGATATTGCCATTCACATTGAAGATGTATCTTTCGCCCTGGATTTTACCTTGCGCATCCATAAACAGGTTGCAGTTAGGGTTATTTGAATTTACTCTTGCAGTCACATCACCAGCGTTCATATTCACCTGTGCGGTGATGTCGCGATAGGTCATGCCGTCGTAGGTCACGCTGCCAAGATTCACATCGGCATTCACCGCCGTTGACGCTTTCAAGAAGTCGAATCCGTGGCCGTCGGCCTTCACATGGGCTGTGAGATGGTCAACTGGCGCAAGTGGCATGATGGCGCGCACAGGGAAATTGGTGAAATCGGCATCCACTGCATACTGATTGCGGTTGCCGTTGAAACTGCCCTTGCCCACCAACGAACCGCCCTCCAAGCGCATGTCGAGGTGGCCAGAATATGAGTTCCCGCCAAATTTAGCTTCGCCTTTCACCGTCATCGGTGGGAAATTCACCTGCTTGCTGGTGGCAGCGTCGAGTGCCAATGGCTTCACGAAATTCAAGTTGGGGAACTTGGCGTTGAAGGCGATATTGCCATTCAGTCGCTTCATATCAAGAGGGTGATTCACCACGCCGCTGGCTGTGGCATCGAGATATTTCGGAATAGTGGCAGTAAATGATTTGATGTCGAGATGCTCTGGTGTGCCTTGCACCTTTCCTTTGAGCGCGAGTGGATTGTATTGCGGAATTTGGCGCAATGTGGCTTTCAACGCAGGGTGAAGCAGTCCCAACTCTTGCAGAGCAATTCGGTTGTCGGTATCGATAACGAAGTTGCCCGTAGGCTTGTCGTTGAGCAACGTGAACGGAGCGTGCGCATCAACGTAAAACTCGCTCAAAAATGTTTTCAAGCGGAATTTGTTCACGTCAATTTTGTTTTCATCCACATAGATGCTGCCGTTGGCTTGCTCTATTTCAAGTCCACAGCGTTCCTTGCCGCTGATGTGGTCCACATCTACGGTCACGGTCGATGCCCTGTTATATAGGTTGCGCAACTGCACATTCACATTGCTCAACTCTATATAATTCGGGTCGAGTCCTGCGCTTGGTATCACGCTGCGCTGCGCATATATGATATGACTTTTGCTCAGTCGGATGGAATCACCTCGCACCACCCAAGTCACGGTATCGTTCGGGTTATTGATAGTGTCGGGGGGCAGAGGGTGAAGTTGGCTATAAATTTCGGCATCATGTTCGCTCAACGTGTAGTAACGCACATCGGCGCTGTCAACCGCAAGTGTGTGGGCATCTACGGTGTGTTTGCCGGTGTCAATAACTCCGTTTTTCATTTCCGCCTTACCGATATAGGCGTGTAATTTGTCGATAGTCGGCAACATTCGCATCGTGAAATCAATGTCAGCCAACGCCAAGTGGTAGGCATTGATGCGCCAAGGCTGTGCGGCAGCCGTGTCGGGCTCTTCCACCGCCTTGTGGGGATATGAAGTGAAGGTAACTTTGCCTCCACTCAATTCACCATCAATCAAATTGAGCACTCGGTGATTCAAATCCAAATCGGTGCCAAGGAGTTTGCAGTAATCCACCTGTGCCGAAAGCACGGTTGACGAATCGGCAGAAAGCAGATGATAATAGCCGTTGACCAATTCTGCGTCGCCAATTTTGAAGTTCATGTCCAAAAGTGGCATAAATTCCACTCCTGCCACAAACCTCTCGGCGCGCACCATCGTGTCGCCACTCTCCTCCACCACGCTCAAGCCTTCGATGCTCAAGTTGAGCGGAAACTCCAACAATATGCGGTTGAGTTTAATGTCTAAACCTGTCGATTCGCTGGCGTAGCGGCAAGCGTAGTCTTTTGCCACATTCTGTACCCACGGAATGTAAAGCGAGAAAGGCAACAAAACCACAAGCACTATCAAGGCGAAAAACACCTTTAGCACGCGGCGAACAATATGATTTTTTATTAAATGATGCACTCTGTCTATCTAAATAATTTATCCACATTAATGCATTTGTCGCTTGCCGACAACTTGTCAACCTACGACAAACGGCATACATAATTTACAAATTTACATAATTTCCACTCACATATCAAAATTCAACGACGCTTTTTTCTTCCTTTTGGATCTTGAATGATGCAAAGTACGTTAGTGGACAAAAAATTTTCCTAAAGTTTCAACATATATCATGACAATACCATAAAAAAGAGTGCATAATATATCAAAAATCGTGCAATACTACATTGTGATACACAATGTTCGATTTTTGATAGGCGCAGATTAAACTTTTATTGTAGTTTTGCATTATCAAAACGGCAACGTTATAATATACATTAACTAAATCACCCCTATCGATATGAATAAAATAGTTGTAGGAATGGGCGAAGCCCTGTGGGACGTTCTTCCTGAAGGAAAGAAAATTGGTGGCGCTCCAGCCAATTTTGCCTATCATGTGTCGCAGTTCGGATTACCAAGCTGCGTGGTGAGCGCAATCGGCGACGATGCCTTAGGAAAAGAAATCATTGAAAATTTCACATCTAAAGGTCTTGACCAACTTATAGCAGAAGTGCCTTACCCAACAGGCACCGTGCAGGTGGAAATTGACCAAACTGGTATTCCCTTGTACGACATTAAGGAAAACGTGGCTTGGGACAACATCCCTTACACCGAACACCTTGACGCGCTTGCAAAAAGAACGAAGGCAGTGTGTTTTGGTTCGCTTGCCCAACGTAATGTGGTGTCGCGAGAAACAATCAACCATTTCTTAGACACTATGCCAAAAGACGACGACAGCCTTATCGTGTTCGATGTGAATCTGCGTCAAGGATTCTACAATAAGGAAATCCTGTGCAAGTCGATGCAGAATTGCAACATTCTGAAGATAAACGACGAGGAATTGATTACCGTGAGCCGTATGTTTGGCTATCCCAGCATCGACCTTCAAGACAAGTGCTGGATTCTGCTCGGAAAATACAATTTGAAAATGCTCATTCTCACTTGTGGCATCAACGGAAGTTATGTGTTCACTCCGGGCAACGTATCATTCCAACCCACGCCAAAAGTTGAGGTGGCCGACACCGTTGGGGCTGGCGACAGTTTCACCGCAGCATTCATCGCTTCTATCCTTAAAGGAAAAAGCGTGACCGAAGCACACACCATTGCAGTGAAAACCTCTGCCTTTGTGTGCACCAAGAAAGGCGCAATGCCTATCTTGCCACCCGAATACACTGCATAACCAAATACTACATAATCCCAAATCGGTCATTAGGGCTTGTGGTATTTCGGAGTTTTAGAAGA
>OIYV01000235.1_pt1 | contig 36365 bp, 49 predicted proteins | sample 1588251 | NCBI WGS metagenome assembly OIYV01 (sample SAMN03283282) | human gut metagenome | biome: human-associated habitat; material: feces | host: Homo sapiens | place: Peru | collected 2012
AAACCGCCGGTCATATTCCGCCTGTGCTACCGTTTCCCCGATATGGTTCAGCTTGATTTCTCCGGTTGCCGCCTGCTCTCCGCCGGTCACATTGTACAGGCTGGTCATGCGGCTCAGCATGATATTCATACTGTTATCGTCCGTCTTTGCGATCTTCCGCAGCTCGTCCCATCTGCGTGGCTTCTTCCGCAGCGCAAGCAGACAATCATATTCCCGATGGGTCAAGTCCAAATTTTCCATGCAAAGTTCCCCTTTCAAAATCAATTTAGGAGGTGATGGAATGACAATTTCAGAAAGCGTAGAGACCCTTCGGTCATATCTCCGGCATAGCGAGAAAGTGCACACGGAGCCGCGGCCCTTTGTATCCCCGGACGGGACGGTAGAGCTCTGCGTGATCAACGCGGAGGAAGATACGCTGTATCATGCGGTGAAGACGGTGTTCCCGCTGCTTGAGAAGGTGGCGGAGCTATTCGGCCCCGCCGGAGATTAGCTTCTGGTACGCATCAGCATGACAGAGCTTGCACTCCTCATCGCCCGCGTTCCATTGGTGGTCGCATCCATTAAATCGCGCATAGATTTCCCCGTCATGCTCGACTTCGTAGAAGAATACAAGGTCTTCCCTTAACGATTTCCGGCAAATCATTTTCACGCGGTATGGGTTCTTGCTGGCTTCAGGCATAAAAAAGCCCCCTTTCATGGCAATTATACCACATACGCGTACTTTTATCAATAACAAAACAGGAGGTGATTGTTTGGCTTTTAACAATTTCGGCAAGCAGATCAAGAAGCGGCTGATTGACCTTGGTCAAACGCAGGAGTGGCTTGCCAAGCAAGTGACCGAAATGACCGGACTGTACTGCGACAGATCGTATCTGTACAAGATCATGTCCGGCAGGCGACGCGCACCGAAGATCGTTGCGGCGATCTGCGAAATTCTGAAGCTGGAACAGGAGGAAACCACCAATGAATGAAGGAAGCAAGGCAACCTGCCACCCCATCCGCACACTGGAAAAGGACGTGGAGAAGCTGACGAGCGTCGTTGCCGACATGGACATGAACGTCAATGATCTGCTGCATGAGACGGCGAAGCAGACCGACGCGGTTGACCTGCTCTCCCGCAGGACACAGCTGCTGCTGTGGCTGAACATTGCCTCGGTCGGGACAAGCCTTGCAATGCTGCTCGGCGGGATTCTCGCCGTGCTGCTCAAGTGAGGAGGTGAACCGAAAATGCCGAAGGTAAACTGGTGCCAGACCAAGGCCGGAAAGCAGGAGGCTGCCGCGCAGGAGCTGATGCGGTACATTGAAGCCGCCCGCGCCTTTGCCGGGCTGACGACGGAGCAGCTGGCCAGCCTTGCCGGAATTTCCCGGCAGATCTATTCCCGCCGCCGCTCCGCCCCGCAGGACTTGACCGTCGCCGAGCTGCAAAAGCTGACCGCCGTCCTGCATCTGGACAAATTCCCTGGCGCATCCGACGCAATGCTGCGTCTGCTTGCTTAACTAAATTTTCAGGAGGTTCTTATGAAAGGTACATTAACACTGGAATTCCGCGAAAACAAGGACGTGCCGCTCGGCACCGAATTCGACTTTGCGTTCGATGTCGAAGAATTTGACCCGGTCGTATTCGCAAATGCGCTGGCACTGGTTGCGGAGAACACGTCGGACCACCCGGAGGCCATTGAATCGCTGCTGCTCTGGGCGATGATGCTGAGCCGGGAGCGCCACAAGAAGGACGAGGACGAGAACGGCGCAGAAGAAGAGGAGGAAGCGGCCGATGAATAACTGCACTGCCCTTGTGCCGCTCGTTGACGAGGCTGCCGAGTTCCGGCACTTTGAGCGGCAGACCGATGCCCGCCGCGCCGCCGAGGAACGGCAGCGCCGCGAGGTCGACGCCCGGCTGTCTGAGGCCGAGCGCCGCCGCCGGAGGGAGACCCGCCGCATCGTGAGAAGAACCCGCGCGTGCATCATGGGGATGCTCGCCACCCTCTGCGCGATCTCGGCGGTGCTGCTATGGAGTCCGGAGGCGCCGCTGTCCGCGGTCTTTCCGGCGCTCTGCGCTGTCCTTGCCGTATGGAACGGCATCCGGCGATGAGCAAAAAGAGAGCGCCCGCCGGCGCGGCAACACCGACGAGCGCAAAAAGGGGGGCTGTATGAACCGCCCCTATGATACCACATCGCGCAGCTTTGCGCAAGAGAAATTTTAGGAGGCTACCACAATGACAATGGAAGAATATCTGAATGAGCATCCCCGCCACGAGGGCGAGGACAAGCCGATCAATCCCGATGCCTGCCCGCCGTGCTGCTGTGCTTACTGCGGCGACGAGCTGATGCCGGGCGAGGTCATTTACGAGCTGGGCGAGGAAAAGGTGCATGACGAATGCTTCCTTGAATATGCAGAGGACGCGTTCACGCCGGGGTATCTCGCGCTCTGCCTCGGCTACACGAAAAGGACGGTGTGAGATGCGGCTGAGTGATGAACTGAACCTGACGCAGGGGGAGCTTGCCGAGCTTTTGCGGCCGGCCTTCCCGCTGATCTCCAAGGCGGCGATTTCGCTTGCAGAGCGAACGCAATTTACGGGGGTGCAATTTACCGCCGCCGCGAAGAACGTCGCAAGAGCGCAAACAGGGCGCGTTAAACAGGCGGGTAAGCGCGTCCACGCAAGCCGCGTGACGCTCTGGCTCGACGGAGACATGCTTGCATGGCTCAAGCGCCAGCCGGGCGGCGAGAATCTGAACGCCCTGCTGCGGCAGATGATCCGGCAGGCAATGGAGGGGCAAGATGCCGCTGCCGAGACTTGACAGCGGCGTGTCCGCATACTACACCGGCAGGGCGACGGTGGAGATGTATTTCCCGATTGACCTGAAGGGCAACGCCAGCGTCTGCTGCGAGCTATGCCGGTTTTACCGTCCGAATTCCCGCCGCTGCTCCCTCAACGACGCGGTGACGGAATACCCAAGCAAATACATCGGGTCGCAGTGCCCGCTGAAATTTGAAGACGAGGAGGAAGAACATGTTCAACCCGAATGAACACCTGATGGACTTGAAGGGCAAACAGTATCTTCAAGTCATGTGGCGGCTTGTCTGGTTCCGAGAGGACAAGCCGACATGGTGCATTGACACCAAACTGGAACAGCTCACCGACAACCACGCCGTTTTTTCCGCGAAGATCAGCGACGAAAATGGTATTCAGAAAGCCTCCGGCTACGGCAGCGAAAGCATTAAGGATTTCCGCGACTTCATCGAAAAGGCGGAAACCAAGGCCATCGGCCGCGCACTTGCAATGCTCGGCTACGGTACGCAGTTCGCGCCGGAGCTTGACGAGGGAGAGCGCATCGTCGATTCTCCCGCGCAGCGGAAGAAGTCAGCGCCAAAGCCCAAAGAACAGGAAGCACCGCCCGCGCCGCCGAAGGAGAAAATCGTCTGCGGCTGCTGCGGCAAGGAGATCACCGACGTGAAGTTCAAGTCCGGCGCAACGAAAACCGTTGACCAGATCGTGAATTACAGCAAGCAGGCGTTCGGGCTGCCGCTCTGCTACGCCTGCACCAAGAACGCAATCGACGAAGCCAACAAGAACAAGGAGGAAACACCATGCTGAATCATATCACACTTGCCGGACGGCTCGTCAAGAATCCGGAGCTGCGCCGGACGCAGAACGGCACCGCCGTTGCAAGCTTCACCCTCGCCTGTGAGCGGGATTTCAAAAACGAGAGCGGAGACCGGGAGGTCGATTTCATCGACTGCGTTGCCTGGCGCAAGACCGCCGAGCTGGTTTCCGGCTACTTCACCAAGGGACGGATGGCCATCGTTTCCGGGCGGATGCAGATCCGCGGCTGGACGGACAAGGACGGCAACAGGCGCAAGAGCGCCGAGATCCTTGTGGACAGCATCTACTTCGGCGACAGCAAGCCGCAGGCCGAAGGAGCAGCCACGGAGGCAACCGGTGCAGAGCCTTTGACCTATGGCACTGACAAAGAGCGGTACAGCGAGATCGCCGAGGACGACGATCAGTGTCCGTTCTGAGGTAGCCCCATATGAATAAACGCTACGTCAAGGCCTATTATGACTGGATTGAGCAAACAGCCGCCTTGTCAGATGCCGAGCGAGGGAGACTATTTATCGCCATACTGGAATATGCGCGGTCAGGTCTTGAACCAAACCTCGGCGGACGAGAAGGTATTCTGTTTCCGGTGTTCCGAGCCACACTAGACCGAGACAACAAAATAGCAGAAACAAATTCAAAAAATGGGGCGCTCGGCGGACGCGGCAATAAAGCGGTCGAAAGCGAAACAAAGCGGAATAAAGCGAACGAAAGCGACCAAAAGGCTACTAAAGACAAAAGACATAAGACAAAAGACAAGGACGAAGAAAAAGAAAAAGAAAAAGAAAAAGAAAACGCGGTTTCGCAGCCGTCACCGGCTGCTGTGGACGCATTCTTCGATTCTGTCTGGAATCTTTATCCGGTGAAGAAGGGCAAGGGGCAAGTGTCAAAAAGCAAACGCCTTGTCTTGTACAAGATCGGCTTCGACGAGTTATCCCGTGCGATAGACCGGTACAAGACCGACCTTGCCAAGGATTCCTCTTGGAGAAAGCCCCAGAACGGAAGCACCTTCTTCAATTCCGGGTATGTTGACTATCTGGACGCGAATTACACGCCGAACGAAAGGAGCGATACGGATGGAAGGAATCCGGGAGATGGTGGCAAAGCTACGATCTATGGGCATTACGTGTGAAGCCTTGCCTCCGAGAGAGTATGCGCAGCGGCGGGTAGACTGGATCAACAACGACGTTGGAAACCGCAACGAGAGCGATGGCTACAACTGCGGCATCTGCAAGAACAAGGGCTACGTTGCCGAGGTCACGGAGCTTCCGGACGGGAGCTTTGGCCACAAAATCCGCGATTGCAAATGCGTCCCGGTGCGCAGCTCTATCCTGCGGATGCGACGCAGCGGGCTGAAGGACATCATCCGGGATTACACGTTCGACAAGTTCGAGGCCACGGAGCCATGGCAGCAGGCAATGAAAGCGGCTGCAATACGCTATGCCGAAGCGCACGACGGGTGGTTCTTCGTCGGCGGACAAGTCGGCAGCGGCAAGACGCATATCTGCACGGCGATCTGCCGGGAGTTCCTACTTGCCGGGCGGGATGTGCGGTATATGCTGTGGCGCGATGAGATCGTTGCGATCAAGGCCAACGTCGGCGATGCTGACGTGTACAAGAAGATGCTCGACGAGTACAAGAGCGTTGAAGTGCTCTACATAGACGACCTTTTCAAGACCGGGAAATCGCCGACCGGAGAACGGCAAAAGCCGACCATTGCAGATATCAACGTCGCGTTTGAGATTCTGAACTTCCGGTATTCCAACCCGAAATCCATCACGATCATTTCGACCGAGCTGACGGAGGACGAACTGCTCGACATCGACGAGGCGGTCGGGAGCCGAATCTACGAGCGGGCCAAGGGCAGCGCTATCACCGTAGGAAAAGACCGGGCGAGAAACTACAGGCTGAAAGGAGCAACGACAATATGACAACCAAAAATTTGAAGGAGGAAATTAACATGGAAAACAAGTATTACATCATCCGAGGTGACCGGAGCGGCGTGTTCTTCGGTCAGATTGCCGGTCGGAACGGGCAGGAGGTCGAGCTGCGGAATGTGCGGAAACTGTGGTATTGGGACGGTGCCTGTGCGGTGGAGCAGCTTGCGGTGGACGGCGTGACGAATCCGAGCAGCTGCAATTTTACCGTGGTCGTGCCAGAAATGGTTGTCACGGACGCAATCCAGATTTTGCCGTGCTCGGATAAGGCGGCGAAGATTCTGGGCGAGGTAAAGGTATGGAAGCGCTGAAAACGGCGGCGGATCGATTTGCTGAGGCTGTAGACAGCATCGGTTACGGCTCCGGCTCCGGCGACGGCTACGGCTACGGCTCCGGCTCCGACTACGTCTCCGGCTCCGGCTACGGCTACGGCTCCGGTTGCGGCCCCGGCTACGGCTACGGCTACGGCGACGGATTCGACTCCGGAGACGGCGACGGCTACGGCTACGGCTACGACAACGGGGTTGTGTCCTTTTGCGGCCAAAAGATATATCAAATTGACGACGTTCCAACGCTCATTGACCACGTACACGGGAACGCTGCCAAGGGGCGAATTCTTCGAGACGACCTCTCGACGGAGGATTGCTACATCGCCAAGCAGGGCAGCCTTTTCGCCCATGGGAAAACGCTCCGCGCGGCGACGGATGCGCTGCGGGACAAGCTGTTCGAGGATATGCCGGAGGAGGAGAGAATTGCCGAGTTCGTCAAGGCGCACGAGTGGGGCAAGCAATATCCCTCTGCGGACTATTACGATTGGCACCACCGTCTGACAGGCTCCTGCGATATGGGGCGGTCGGAATTTGCCAAGCGCCACGGCTACAGCCTCACGGACGACGAGCTGCTGACGGTGGAGGAATTCATCAAGCTCACAGAAAACAGCTACGGCGGCAGCGTGATTCGGAAGCTGAGAGAGGCGTATGAGGAGGAAGCGACATGACAAAAGATGAAATTACACGGGCGCTACGGATTTGTGGTAATACAAGAAAATGCACCGAGTGTCCGCTTGGAGGCGTCGAATTCTGTTTGCACATCATGACGACCTGCGCTACCGACTTGATCGAGCAGCAGGCGGCGAGGATTGCGGAACTGGAAGCGAAAGCGCCGAGGTGGATTCCGGTGACGGAGCGGCTGCCGAAGAAGGGTGAAGATGGGCGCCGCGACAGCGATTGGGTACACTGCATTGTGTCTGTCATATGGACATATGGCAGCAATTTTGCCGATGCTGAAACGCAGGTCTTTTCGGCTCCTGCTCTGTTCGATGTAGACCAAAAAATCTGGCACGTGGGGTCAACGGACGAGTCTCGCTTCAGCGTTAATGCGCTGATTCCGCTGGAGGATTCTGATGGCGGCTACTTCGTCACCCATTGGATGCCCTACCCGAAGCTGCCGAAGGAGGAAAATGATGGATAATACAAAGATTGAGGTCGGATACGCACTCCCAAAAGAACGCTGGCAGGAAGCCGCAGACAATTTGCAGACGGCAGGTGCTTGTGTTGCGGCGTTATTTAAAGAAAAAAACTTTGATGGGAAGGGCGAACAGGACGCGCGGGACTGGCTGGCAGACGTATCGCTTGCTTGCTTGGCACTACTCTATGTGGCAGAGTTTGCGACGGATAAATGTCGAATGATACCGCTGCCGGAAAGAAAGGGGGGTAACAATGACTGAAATGAAATCACCGGAAAACGTAAAGAAAGCGAGAATCCGCACATCGGTTGCGAAAATCATTGTCGAAGGGCGCGGCGGAAGGGACTACTACAGCATCCTGTACTTAGACCCGTCGGACGGGAAACTGCATATCGGGTTTAGCTCGAGCAACCTCAAGCAAATGACCGGGAGACATTCGACGCATATCAAGAACTTATCGACGAGTTGAACAATATCCCCGCGGTTGACTTTAAGTTTGTGCCACATGCGCAATGGATACCGTTCCACGCAGAGTTTTCAGGGGACATTCAGTACTGTTCCGCTTGCGGAATCGGGTACCCCGACCGCCCGGCTTTCTGCCCGCACTGTGGCGCGATGCTTGATGCGCAAGCGGGAAGCGCACAAAAACGCAGCATACCATGGGAGGCGGATTGATGGCGAAGAACGGATATGCGCAGAGAGTGGCGCTGGCGAGAGAAACGTACCTGAAGATTGGGCAGGACTTCGGTGCGCAGAAAATGGCAGACTTGGTTGAAATTGCGCTCAACGATCCGGAGACGATGGGAAAGGCGCTGGGCGAAAAGAAAATTCGCAGGATTTTTGAGAAGGTGGCGGAGCTGGAAAAGACATTCAACGCCGCGTTCTATGCCAATCCGGAGCAGGACTATTGGCAGGAGGTGCTTGATCGGCGCTTGGGCGAAATCTTCGGCGATGGCCTCGATCCGTTTGCTAAGCGGTATCCGTGGCTGAAGGAAGTGAAATACGGGAGGTGAGGCTGTGTGAAAATGACTTGGGGGATGCGCGTCAAGCTGCGGCTGGAGGCGCTGCACAAAACACAGCGCGATCTTGCAGACTGCTGCAATTATTCCCCGTCGCAGATCTCCCGCGTTCTCTCCGGTCAGCGCAATCTCCGCCTGGAGCGCGACATTGACCACGTGCTGCGGCAATGGGAAGCCCAGGAGGAACGGAAAAAGGAATTACGAAAGCACGGGATTCCGTGCTGAAAGGAGCAAGATTATGTTCAACATCGTTGCACTGCACGGAATCATGTGCAAAGACCCGCAGATGGTCCCCGTAAAATACGGCAATAAGTTCTGCCGCGGGACCATCGCCACGGAGCGCGACTATCTCAATTCCGGAACCGGCGAGCGCCCCGTTGATTTCATCGATTTCATTGCGTGGGACATGACCGCCGTCAATCTGTGCAAATACTTCCCAAAGGGCAAGCAGGCGCTATTGGTCGGGCGGCTGGAAACAAAGGACTTCACCGACCGCGACGGCAAACGGCGGCGGCAGCATCAATTCAACGTAACAAAATGCTATTTCGTCGGAAAGAAGTCCGACGGCCCGAAGACGGACGACGACATCGGGCAGTATATCCCGCCGTCGTATGACTATCAGCCCGGGCTGGCCGATTTCTTGCAGGAGGAGCCGGAATGATCGCCGCGTTCTGCATTCCGGGACCGCCGCAAGGGAAAGAACGCCCGCGGTTTACTCGGAGCGGGTATGCGTATACGCCGCCAAAAACGAAAGAGTATGAAGCGCTCGTTCGTTCGTGCTGGCAGCAGCAGTCAGGCGTTCGTTTCCCTGACGGGGTTCCGGTGAAAGCAACCGTCAAGGCATTTTTCCCGATTCCGCAAAGCCTGTCAAAAAAACGGCGCTCCCTTCTTATGGGAGCGCCGCATACCAAAAAATGCGACATTGACAATCTTCTGAAGGCGGTATTTGATTCGCTTAATACTTACGCATACGCCGATGATTCTTCGGTCTATAGCGTAGTGGCGGAAAAGCATTATTCCGATTCGCCGCGCGTGGAGGTTGTTCTGGAAGCAGAAATGCACGAATAAACGCACGAATCGCACGGAGAATGCACTCCGTGCGATTTTTGTTGCGTTTTAACGCCGAGCTTTGCGCTCTGCCGTGCGTTTGGCGGCGGGGATATAATCCGCAGAGACGTACAAGCGAATATTTCCCGCCGGGGATATGTGCGCAACGCGTTTATAGTCGCCGTGCTCCGAAACGGCTTTATTGCATACCGTGATACCATTCCCGAGGCATCCGAGAAATAAATCAAAATTTTTCATGTGTCAAGACCTCCGGCGCTTCAAGCGCTGAATTTATTATTTCCGTCGCGTTCGTGGCAGCGGTTCCAGAGCTGCGCCAATTCATCCGCGGCTTTTTTTGTGGGCGCGATACTGGCGAACATCAGGCAACCGGGGACGCCGGAAAGAAATCCGGCGATGTTGGTTGATTCGCTGACCTTGAGAACATACGCAACATATTTTCCGAAACTGTCTTTTACATCAACGGCAATATAAAAATTTTTCATATATAGCTCCCTCCATAGGTCCGGCGCGGACGCGATCCGCGCCGGGTATATCTGTTTTTGTGCGTATTGTGGCAGTTCAGGCAATCGCGCCGCAGCGCATCAGCTCCCGCGTTTTTTCGTCGGCTTCGTGGTACCGCATCCACCAATCATCAAGCGCGGCGTTTTCTGCGTCAAAAATCGCGGTAAATTCTGCGCGGGACTCAACGTTTTTCTTTGCAAGGGAAATAACTTTTTTATCGAACGCGGAAAGATTTTCGTTGCGGGTCTTGATTTCGTTGTTAATCTGTGTCATAATAGTAATACCTCCATGATTATTTTGTTGTGGATGTGGGCTTCCTGTGTTGGTCGTCTTGGCGGGTGAGCAACACGGGGAGTTTCTTATTTCAGCAATCGCTTGATCGCTTCTGTCGTTCCGAAGCCTTTCGCCTTCTCTGCCTCAATGCGGGCAATCAGGTCCGCATCTTCCAGCTTGCGAAGGTTCAACGAGTAGGATTTGTAAGTCTTATCGTTGTACCTCTTTTTTACCTCTGTACTGGTGTGCGTCTTGCGCTTCACTTTTTCTGCATTTTCGATTGACTTTTCGCCCCTTTCGTGATAAGATGTAAACAAGAGGGCGGTCACCGGGGCTAGCCGGTGGCGGTCATCTCCAGAAATCTACAAATGAGAAATGCCGCTTTCCGCTAGGGTCGGGGGCGGCTATTTCTTATCTCGGATTTCTAACCCAAGAGAAATCGCCGCAATAATGAGCATAAGTAATGCGATGATGTCTGTTGTGCTCATCGGCTCACCTCCTGTCAGGTTTCGACCTTGGCCGGAATACCTTGGTTCTGGAGATGAACCCCGCCGCTCTTGCTTACGGGCTTATCATAGCACATACTGCGCAGTATGTCAAGCCCTTTTTCATAATTTTTTGAATTCCCTCGTTACGTTGATGTATCATGTACCATAACGAGGGAATCTGTGCAATTTGTTGCAAAATTCAATCCCTCGTCAGCCCTGTAATACCAAGGCTTGACGGGGGTTTTCTTTATATCGTTTTTATGTTACGTGCTATTTACATTCGGCGAGGATTTGGTATCATATTAACAGGCTTAGTTTTGATATAAGACGAGAAAATAAATGCATTTATTTTCTCGTCCTATATCAAAACCGACGGTGTGAGGGGTGATTTTTCATGGCGCTGCTGCGGATTTCTGAAAAGCAGCTCGTTCAGGCTTGCAAGGAGTACAAGCAGCTTTGCGAGGCGGGGCAGATCAAACGGCCCGATTTTTGGCACTTCTGCGGCTGGATCGGCGAGACAGACACCGCAATTTCTGCAATCATCAAGTTCGGCGGGAAGGGCAAATCGTCAAAGGATGATGGCTCTGCTGATGCGGGGATTGTGGCGGAGGCTGCGAAGGGCAAAGGCAATTCCGCGTTGACGCTGGAGCAGGAGGCTGCAAAATATGGAGAGGCGGCGGAGGAGTTGCGGCGTTTGGCCACCTATATTCGCGGTCAGTATAGCACCGCTCCCGGCTGGAGTGGCAATTGCTCCGGCAAAGCGCTGTTCAACCAGAAGCAGAACTTCGACGGCTGCGCGCTCGTGGAAAAGGTCGAGCAGGCATCCTCCGGCGAAATCTCCGTGAAGTTGGTCGGCGACTTCGGAGGCGTGGAGAATCCGTTCGGTTAATTTGATTCGCGCGCGCGAACATTAAAACGCGCGATGTGCACCGGACATGGACACAATTGCAAATTGCAGGAAAACTTGCGGAAATGCTGCAGATTGACAGCATTCGCAGGCGTTCTGCATTCATTTTTGGCTCTTGAACGGAACAAAATTATATTTTTGTTGCGTTGGAAGATTTTGATGCAGGATTGCTTGCAAAATGATGGTTGCGGTGTGCGCGGGGCAAAGGCAATAGCCGGAGGGGCTGCGCTGGGGGGCTGCGGGGCAATTATGGCGTTGCGCTGCGGGGCTGGGGCGGCTGGTTGGCTGCTGCGGCTGCGTTCCGATCCCGATGGAGGGGGTAGCGGAAAAACAGGGGGTGCGTTCTGCGTTCGGGTATAGAGATATGCCACATCCCCATCCTGCACTATCCCTCCCCTGCCGATGAAAACATGAAGAAGGGGTGTGAATATGGAGATACTCGCGCAGGACTTGGCAAAGCTGACGGAGGCCGAGCGACGGGAACTGTTTCTTGCGCTGTACGCAGAACGTGAGCCACCGGAATGGATACGCGCGGGGGAACCGCCGAGGCTGAAAATCGTAAACGGGGCCGTGAAACTGATGCCGTTGGTCGGGGACTATGTTGTTGAAATGGATGCCCCGATTGGCGGCACGGTGACAAAAATCTTCGAGCCGCAGGGCGTGTGGAAGCAATGGTTCGTAGAAGCCAGAGTAGACTGCCCGGTTGGGTACAAAACGTTCACCTGCACGTTGGACGAAATCGCAAGCATCCGGTATTAGGGGTATGAGAAAAACAGGCGGCAGGGTCTTGAAAAGAGGGCGGCGAAAAATAATAAAACATCCCGCAGCAGTGGGCGGCTTTGGCAGAGCCGAAGGGCGACCGGTTCGAATCCGGTGTGCGGGTTGCAGAACCTCCTTTCTTATACGCCCCACGACGGATGGCGCTTTTGAGAGCTGCGAGACGGCCGAGCGCCTGGGATGAAACAATCCGTGCCGGTGAAAATCCGGCGACATATGGGGCGCAAAAGGAGTGGCGAGGTTATGTCCGCGGCGGTGCGAGTCCGTCACGTCCCGGCTTTTGATCGTCCCCTGCCGTCCGGGGTCTCACAAATAGGCGGCTTGCAAAAACGACAGGCGGAAGCCGGAAAGGATGGAGCGACATGAAGAACTGGAAGAAATGGGCGAAGGCTGCGGCGGTGCGAGCGATCAAAACCGTGGCGCAGACGGCGGTCGGCGTGATCGGAGCGAGCGCGTTGATCTCGGAAGTCAATTGGCTGACGGTGGTATCGGCTGCGGGCCTTGCCGGCGTGGTGAGTTTGCTGACGAGCGTTGCCGGTCTGCCGGAATGCAAGGAGGCGTAACCGATGGAGATCATTCAGCGGTTTATCACCAAGAATCCGAGCTACTATGCCAATCAGGTACAGCAGGATTATCGGTATGCCGATTTCCAAAGGTACGGCGCGAAGGGTGCCGTCCTGCACAGCATCGGCGTGCAGCAGCCGTCGGCGCAGCTGATTGCAAACAATTTTGATAAGGGCACCGCAGAGGCATCCGTCCATGCCGTTTTGCAGGCGGACGGGCTGGTGGTGCAGACGATGCCGTGGAACTACCGGGCATGGCACGTCGGCGGCAGTGCAAACAACACGCATATCGGCGTTGAAATGACGGAGCCGGATTGCATCTGGTATGACGCGAAGAACGGCTACAAGGTACACATCAACGACTACGCCAAGGCGACCGCGTTTGTCAAGGCGACCTATGCTGTGGCGGTGGAGCTGTTTGCGCAGCTCTGCGCAGAAAACGGCTGGAATCCGCTGGAGGACGGCGTGATTCTATCGCACAAGGAGTGCCACGCAAGAGGCCTTGGCAGCAACCACGGCGACCCGGAACATCTGTGGGACGCGCTCAACACAGGCTACACAATGGACAAATTCCGCGCGGATGTCGCGGAGAAGATGGAGGAAGAAAACATGGTACGCTATCAGAAGGTCGAAGAGATGCCCGCGTGGGCGCAGCCTGAAATCCAGGAGCTGGTGGATGCCAATGCGCTGCGCGGCGACGAAAACGGCAACCTGAATTTGACCGAGGACATGATCCGGATGCTGATTATCAATAAGCGCTACGCCGAATCCGTGGGCTGCTGCAGGGGAAAGTAAGAATCGTGGGGCCGTGGGTGGCGGGCTGAGGGCAGCCCGCCCTACGGAGAGGAAGGGCCTCTTGTGCGAGAGGCAAATTTGTAAATGACAGGCGACCATACCTGTTGAATTTATCACCCGCCGACCATAGCGGGGGAAGGAGAACGTATGTTTTACGTAGCTGACGACAACGAGAAGGACATTGACTTGTCTGAGACCGAAGAATTGGAAGACACGGACGACCTGGAAGACGGCGACGAGCCGGACGACGGGGAGGACGAAGCGGACGACAGCGCAGAGGACGACGGCGCTGACGAGGACGGCGACGAGGGCGAAGAGGACGACAGCGGGGAGCCGCAGGGCGATGACGGTGCTGCGGACGACGGAGAGAAATTCCCCGTGAAGTGGCTCGACGAAACCAAGGAGCTGACCAGAGAGGAAGTCATCCGATATGCACAAAAGGGCATGGATTACGACCGCACGAAGCAAGCGCTTCACGCCTTGCGCGAGGAAGCGGATGCACTGCGGGCGTTTAAGGCCGAGCATGAGGCGCAGATCGAGGAGCTGACGGCCTATCTGAAGGAATCCGGCAAGGCCAGCCTGAACGACGTGTTGGACGACCTGCGGGTCAGCGAACTGATCGGCAAGGGCGACAGCGCAGACCTTGCGCGGGAGAAAATACGCGCGGCGCGTCTGGAGCGGCAGTTAGCGGCGAACACGCAGCGGCAGACCGAGCAGGACGAGGGCAAACGGAAGGCACAGGCCGACCTTGAGGCTTTCCAGAAGGAATATCCGGACGTGAAGGTCGACGAGGCGCTGCTCAAAGAGCTTGGCGACGACCTCAAGGCGACGGGGAACCTGACCCGCGCCTATGAGAAGATGCAGCGGCGAAAACTGGAAGCGGACAATGCTGCGCTGCGCAAGCAGATCGAAGACGACAAGCAGAAGGCCAGCAACAAACGGCGCACGACCGGAAGTCAGAAGAGCTCCGGCAGTGTGTCGGGCAAGCGCGACCCGCTGCTGGCGGCGCTTCTCTCGGACGACTGATGCCATGCCCTTCGCTTGTACCCGCTGCGGCGGGATAAGACGAAGGAGAATGATTTATGGCAGTTATCAATCTGAAGCACAACTACGCGAAGGGCATTGAAACGCGCTTCGCACATGATTCCGTGACGGAGGCTTGCTTCTCGAAGGAGCTGGACGTCGAATTCCACGGCGTGAAATCCGTGACGGTTTCCCACAACGGCCTTGCGCCGGTCAACGACTACGTCCGCAGCGGCGACAACCGCTTCGGCACCGTCAACGAGCTGGACGACTACGAACAGGAGTTCGTCATGACGCAGGACAAGTCGTCCACGTGGTCGATCGACGAAGGCAACCAGAAGGAACAGTACAACCAGAAGCAGGCCGGCCAGACCCTGAAGGAGCAGTGGCGTCAGGTCTACACCCCGATGATCGACAAGTACCGCATCCAGAAGTGGGCGGACGGTGCCGGCGTGGTGGAGGAAATGACCGCCGCTCCGACCAAGAGCAACATCATCGAGACGATGCTCGGCATGGATATCGCGATGGACGATGCCGGCGTTCCTGAGGAAGGCCGCTTCTTCTACGTGCCGTCCACGTACTACAAGCTGTTCCTGCTTTCCGACGAGTTCCAGAAGGCCGACGCGCTGCTCATCAAGGCGCTGGGCAAGAAGACCGTCGGCACGCTGTTCGGCAAGGTCGCGGTCAAGTGTGTCCCGCCCTCCTGGATGCCGACCGGCGTGTATCTCATGGAGGTCTACAAGGGCGCTGCCATCAGCCCCGTGAAGCTCCAGAAGCTGCGCGTGCTGACCGAGCAGCGCGGCATTGACGGCGACGTGGTCGAGATGCGCGTCATTTACGACGCGTTCGTGCGCGGCACGAAGGCTGAGGGTATCGCACTCAAGGTCAAGAGCGGCACGGCGGTTGCGACCCCGACCATCACCTTCGCGGCCAACGTGGCGACGATGGCGAGCACGACCTCCGGCGCGACGATCATGTATACCACCGACGGCGGCGACCCGCGCTACAGCAAGCACGCGCTGGTCTACAACGCTGATAGCAAGCCGACCATTGCCGCCGGCGCGACCGTTCGCGCGGCAGCGAAGAAGAACGGCATGTTCCAGTCCGGCGTTGCGGAAGCGAAGAACTCTTAAATCTGATAGCCCCGGAGCAATCCGGGGCTATTTCCAAATGAGGTGAATTATGGCAATCAACATTCTTTTATGCGTGATGGGGCTGCTGCTTCTGGCAATTGTCTATCTCGCGGGGAAGCTGAACAGACTGGAGCTGGTGCAGCGGCGGCAGAACGCCGACGTGACGCAGCAGCTGCTGGAGCTGGAAACGGCCTACGACGACCGCATCGGAAGGCTGGAGGAATCGACCGAGCTGGACGGGCTGCGGGAGGAGGTCGTTGCGCTGCGCAAAGAGGTTGAAACGCTGCACAAGCAGGTGGACGAGGCGATTTTGCCGGACGATTCCACCGCCCGCAAGGCAAAGGAGCAGATCGACGCGTTCAATGCGGGCGTGTATAACATTCTGTCCTACCACGGAAGGCAGCGGAAACCGGAGGTGACGGACGATGACGAAGAATAAGAAGCCGACGGTAGAATCCGTCTGGAAGAAATATAACCGCGGCGTGGAGTTCAAGCAGCAGCTCGGGCTTTATGACACGGTACAGGAGAACGAGAAGTTCTTCGTTGGGGATCAGTGGTCCGGCGTGCAGGCGAACGGGCTGCCGACGCCGGTATTCAACTTCATGAAGCGCGTGACGATGTTCCAAGTGGCGACGATCACAAGCGACAATATCGCCGCGCGCGTGACGCCGCTGGTGGCGACGAAGGATCGCAGCAAGCTGGAGCTTGAGCGGATCGCGGCGATGGTGAACGACCAGCTTGCCATGGTGTTTGAGCGAAACAAGATCCCCGCGCTGCTACGCGTGTACGCAAGAAACGCAGCGGTGGACGGCGACAGCTGCACCTACACCTACTTTGACACGGACGTTCCCAACGGGCAGGACGTGCCCGGCGAGATCGTGACGGAAATCATCGAAAACACGCGCGTCCACTTTGGCAACCCGAATTCCCGCGACGTGCAGAGTCAGCCGTACATCATCTTCTCCCGTCGCCTGCCGCTGGAGGATGTGCAGTGGATGGCAGAGGAAAACGGCTGCTCGGAGGCAGAGATCGAAAACATCAAGCCGGACGAGGACAGCTTCTATTCCGAGATGGACAGCCTGAACGACCGGCGCGTGACGACGCTGCTGTATCTGTGGCGCGACCGGGAGACCAAGCGCATTCACAAATTCGAATGCACCCACGACGTGGTGATCTCCAAGGACACGGATACCAAGCTGACGCTGTACCCGGTGACGTGGCTGTGCTGGGACTACATTCAGGATTCCATGCACGGACAGGCCTCCATTACGGGGCTGATCCCGAATCAGGTGTTCATCAACCGCCTGTTTGCAATGACGATGATCTCCCTGATGACGACGGCCTATCCGAAGATCATCTACGACAAGACGCGGCTGCCCGGCGGGTGGGATTCGCGCGTCGGCGCGGCGATTGCCGTCAACGGCGGCGACGTGACGAACATTGCGAAGATTATGGACCCGGCGCAGATTTCGCCGCAGATTGCACAGTTTATCGAGCTGGCCATTGACTACACGCAGAATTTCCTGGGGGCATCCGATGTTGCGATGGGCGATGCAAGACCCGACAACACATCAGCTATCGTTGCATTGCAGCGAGCGGCGAACACGCCTTTGGAGCTGACGAAGCAGAATCTTTATCAATCCATCGAGGATCTGTGCAAAATCTACCTTGACCAGATGCGGGCGTTCTACGGCACGCGGGTTGTGGAGCTGAAGGGCTTGGAGGAGGCGGCGGAGCAGCCGTTCGGGATTCCGCTGGACGACATGACGTTTATGCAGGAGTTTGACTTCTCTACGCTGAAGGACTTCCCAACGGCGGTGCGGACGGACGTTGGCGCGTCGTCGTACTGGTCGGAGATCGCATCGATGCAGACGCTGGACAATCTGCTGATGCAGGGCAAGATCGGGCTGGTGGAGTATCTCGAGCGCGTGCCGAGCGGGTACGTTTCCAAGCGGCAGGAGCTGCTGGACTGGGCAAAGCAGCAGCAGACCATGGCACAGATGGCGCAGATGGCGCCGATGCAGCCGGAGCAGAGCGCCGACGAGCTGCCGGTTCGCCCCGGCGCGGGCAACGGCGCATTACAACGGGCAATCGCCAATGGAGGGACGTAAATGAGCTTACCGAAAATGACAACGGCTGTGAACAACATTTCGCAGCTTGACACAAGACCGAACGCGGTCAACGGGCTGACGGCGGATCAGCTCAAGGCCGAGTTCGACAAGGGGCCGGAGGCCATTAAGAGGTTTCTGAACGAGGTGCTGATACCGGCGCTGGACGGCGCGATCACGCTGGATGCGCTCGGCGCCGTGCCGAAAACGCGGACGGTGGCGTGGAAGGCACTGAGCGAGGATATCCTGCTGGACGCGAGCGACATTGATTACGAGGCGACCATTGATGGGACGCAGGTGGAGGATGTCGAGACGGCGCTGGGGGCACTGAAGAATGCAAAGAGTACGGTGACGTTTGCCGTAACGAAGAATGCAAACGGGACGTTTACTGCGGGCAAGACCTTCGCGCAGCTCAAGGCGGCGTATGATGCCGGGAAGGGACTGCTCTGCGTTTACGATAACGGGGCCGGTACGATGTGGCTGCCGATTGGTTATGAGTCAGAATCCGCAATCAACTTCGTGAAATACACAGAAGTTGAGCAGGACGATTATCAATTGGTGTGGCTGCAAGTAACAGACAAAGACGTTTGGCAAGAATTTTCGGAGCACGTCAATGCGGAGAGCATCGCGTATTCTGGGACCATCGACGGAACGGCGGTGCAGGATGTGGACGCAGCGCTGGACGCGCTGAATGCGAAGAAGGATGTGGCGGTGTTTTCTGCCACGCTGTCCGGCGAAACGCTGAGCAGCGCGGCGACGTTCCCGGAAATCTCGGCGGCGTACAGCGCCGGGAAGCAGGTGCTTCTGAAGGTGCTTGCCTCCGGCGGGGCTTACTGGCTGCTGCCGCTGGTGCGGCTCTTGGGCGGCATGGTTGCTTCGTTTGCTGCATGGGTAAGCGATTCGAGGCTTGCAGTCGCGACGCTGAGCTACAGCGCGGCAAGCACACCGCCGGTAAATGCATGGTCGCTGACGCAGGTTCCGCTTTCGGCGGAAAGCGTGGCTTATTCCGGCAAGGTCGGGTCTGGCACGGTGGCGAACGTCAAGGCGGCGCTGGATGGGCTGGCGATTGGCAAGCCGCTGGACATGACGGCGGATTATGTGGCTAGTGGGGCGGAAACCGTTTCAGAATGGGCTACGATGGCGAAGGTCGTCAACGGCGTTGCGAGTACGACGGAATATCGGGTCGCGCCGGGGCGGTATTATATCGGCGGCGGAGGCTCGTCGCGGGGTTGGGTCGTGGACATCATTGCCTTTTCGAGCCCGCCCCATAGGGCGGTTATTGCATTCGGCGGCGGCGGCGAGCCGTGTCCTCTGTTCGAAACGACCGTGACCTATACAGTGGGAGACAGCGGCGTTTCCAAGTCCGGCATCTCCATTTATGGCGATGACCCCGGCCTTGTGAAATGGTATGGGGACAACTACAGGCTTGTCCCGGGACCGACAAACGATGAAGGGAAATTCCTGAAGTGTAATGGCTACGGCAGCATGGAATGGGTGAATCTGCCAACGTATGACGGAGGTGTATCATGAGCGTATCGATCAAGTATAAGGGAAGCGAGATCGCCGCGCTGACGGCGACCGGAACAAAGACGCTGAACACCGAGGGGAAATACTGCGAGGGGGATATCGTCGTTGAGAACACCGAGAGCGGCGGCTCCACCAGCGAAACGTGGGTGCTGGGAAAAACCTTCACGATGCCGTCGGGTCTCTCGTTTTCTGCTGAGTTTGTATCTAACGGGACGACGTTTCAAAGTATTGCGAAAAACGGTCCCGCCTTGGTTTATGACAGCACAACGGTCGCTACGGGCAACATACAAGCTGTTTTTTCGTGGCGGAATGAGGCCTACCGTAAGCTGACCTTTACCGCCGCGCCGACTGGTGATTTGCTGACATGGCTTACGGCAAACGGAACGAAGCAGGAAGCCGACCTCGCGGTGCAGCCGTCGAAGGATGTCACGGTCACGGCGAACGGGGAAGTCGAGATTACGCCGGATGCGCCGTATGACGTGATAAAGAAGGTCAATCTGGTCGTGGAGGTCGCCAATGAGTGAAACGGTTTTAGTGGCGCTGATTGCCGCCGGTGGGACGATCCTCGGTGCGGGGCTGACGGCGGTCGGGGCGTATGTGCTGTATTGGCGCAAGCATAAGGACAGCCGAAGGGACGCGCAGGAGGACAGAAGCGACAACGTGACCAAGGCGCTGCGGTATCTGATGCTGTATGTGATCGAGGAGCGCGGCAAGGAGCTGATTGCGCTCGGCTACGCAACGTTTGAGCAGAGAAGAAGGCTGCGGCACTGGCACGAGCTGTATCACGGCGGGCTTGGCGGCAACGGAGACGCAAAGCAGCTGATGGACACGGTGAATGCCCTGCCGTATGAGCCGGAGGAAACGGAGGGACGCGGCCATGACGCGGGAGTATGAGTTTGCGGCGCTGATCTACGATGAGGAAAAGCATGAGATTCACTGCGCGGCCTGCGGACGGGTCGTTGCACCGACGAAGGTGATCTACAAGGCCGGTGGACGGTGGGTGTGCGGCAAATGCCTGCCGGGCTTTGGAGATACGCCGACGCAATGCACCCTGTGCTCGACGGCAAAGGCGGCGGCGGAGCGGTGAGGCACGGCAACCCCTCAGGTGCTGCGGCACGGCAACCCCTCAGTCACGCGTTCGCGTGACAGCTCCCTTTACACAAGGGAGCCTTAGATAAGGTGCGCCTGCGGCGCAATAGAATCGCAGCGGCGGGGTCGGGTGACCCCGCCCTACGGTGGAATGGAAGAAGGGACGAGAATTGGCGAAGCAGAAGGTGAAGCCGAAGAGCAGTCAACTACAGATCGATTTGGGCAGGCCGAATTCGGAGGCGCAGAAGCGGTTTTTTGCGTCGCGGTCGAAGTATACCGCGTTCGGCGGCGCGCGAGGCGGCGGCAAGACATGGTGCTCGATGCGCAAGGGCTTGGGCGGGGCGCTGCAATACCCCGGCATTAAGATTCTGTTCATCCGGCGAGAATATGAGGATTTGCGCAACTCCATCATTGAGCCGATGCTGGCGATGCTGCCGCAGGGCTTGGCGACCTACAACGCAACGCTGAACATCATCTACTTTCTCAACGGCTCGACCATCAAGTTCGGCAACATGCCGGGCTACGGCGCGGCAGTCGCGGGCAAATACCAAGGCCAGGAATACGACTGGATCTTCATGGAAGAGGCGACGCAATTTTGCTTGCACCCGGACACAGAGCTTTTGCTCCGGCGAGGGTGGACGAAGGTTTCCGATGCCTTCCGTGGGGACGAGGTATTATCACTAAATCCAGACGGGACGCAGGAGTTCAAGAAGATAGAGAATATGTTTATCTTCAAAACGAACGAACCAATGTACGAGAGTACGCAGCGCTGCGGAGCGAGGTTCTGCGTAACGCATGGACACAAAATCCCGGTCTTGGACAAAGTAAACGGCGGATGGAAGTTCAAACAGGTTCAGGATATTAAGGACGACTATATCGCACGAATCGGGAAGCCTCTGCCGAAGGGCCGCGTCGAGTGGTTTGAGGGCCTTGCGCATTACAAACGCGGGTATAACGAGGCCCCCCGCGTCGCGATGGACGATTGGCTTGAATTTCTAGGGTGGTATCTTTCCGAAGGGAGCTGTTTTACAAGAGCGGGTAGCGGCACGAGCCCGGTAGTGTCCATACGGCAAACGAAACCGGCTCCGTCGCTGGACGCGCTGATGCAGCGCCTCCCGTGGAGAGTATGCCCTGACAGAGAGGGTGGCTACAGAATCTATAGCGGGCAGCTCTATAGCGTCCTTGCCCCGCTTGGGAACACGTATCAAAAACGCGTCCCGGAGTATGTGTTCAACCTGTGTCATGAACAAATCAACATATTTCTGTCTGCCTTTGTTCTGGGTGATGGCTATGAAAAAAACGGGGCGGTTTGCTTAGGGCTTGCGAACGAAGGCTTAATTGATGATTTGCAGCGGCTGTATTCTCTCGTCGGAAGGATTGCGACAAAGGGTTACAGTACAGCAACAGTAAACGGGAAAACTTTTGATGTTTGGCAGCTGTCGGTAAGGCAGGGCGGCAAGTACTATACAAGAGCGAGACACACAATTAGGCCAGCGCCATGTTGCGGCTACGTTTGGTGTCCTAGCGTACAAGACAATCACAATTTTGTCATCCGCTGGAAGGGCGCGGTTTCCGTAACGGGAAACACAGAGCAGGAATTTCGCGGCATGGGCGCTTGCCTTCGCGGTGTCAACGAGATTCCGAAGCGGTTCTATCTGACGTGCAACCCCGGCGGCGTGGGGCATCACTGGGTAAAGCGGCTGTTTGTGGACAGGCGGTTCAATCCGGGCGAAGACCCGGAGGACTACACCTTTATCAAGGCGACCGTCGAGGACAACGTTGACCTGATGGAGGCAAACCCCGACTATGTGCGGGCGCTGGAGCTGCTGCCGGAGGACATCCGCAACGCGCACCGCTACGGCGACTGGGACGCGCTGGGCGGGTCGTACTTTCCGGAATTCCGGCGGGGCTGGCACACGTGCGCCCCGTTCCGGATTCCGGACGAGTGGGCAAAGTATCGGGCGTTTGACTACGGCCTTGACATGTTCGCCTGCCTCTGGGTGGCGATCGACTTTTCCGGAAGGTGCTGGGTGTATCGCGAGTTTGCGGAAAAGGACCTGATCGTGTCCGGCGCGGCGGAGGCGATGAACGCGGCGACGACGGCAAGAGAACGAATCCAATTCACCATTGCGCCGCCGGATATGTGGAACCGGCGCAACGACACCGGCAAGACTGCCGCCGAGATTTTTATGCAGAACGGCGTCGGGATCGTGAAAGCCTCAAACAGCCGCGTGCAGGGCTGGCTGGCGCTCAAGGAGCTGCTAAAGCCGATGCCGGACGGAAAGCCGGGGCTGATCATCTTTGAGGACTGCAAGGGGCTGATTGATTTTATTCCCGCCTTGCAGCACGACAATACCAACCCGACCGACTGCGCCAAGGAGCCGCACGAAATCACGCACTTGCCCGACGCGCTGCGGTATTTTTCCGTGATGCGGACGATGCCGGCCATCACACAGCACGTGTTCGAGGACTACGGCGAGGAGGACGAGCGGCAGGAGGACTACGACGAGGTGATGCGCGGCGGGAAGCCGACGGCAAGCTATTTGTTTGCGTAGGGATGCGCCTGCGGGCACGGGGGGAAACCCCTCAGTCAGCCGTTGGCTGACAGCTCCCCTTACACAGGGGAGCCTTGAACAAGGTGCGACATCGCAATGACAGGAACGAAGGAGCGGATGAAATGGCAAGGATTCGAGGGTCGGTCAAGCAGACCGACGTGAACTATTCCAAATTTCTGGGGATTTATGAAGCGCCGGACGGCGACACGCAGATGAAAAACGGCGTTTCGCCGGAGATGGAGAACTTTCAAATTACGGAGAGCTTTCACCTGAAAACGAGGCCGGGCATTGTGCCGTATAAAATCATTCCGACGGACGATCCCATCAAGGGCGCGAGATGCCGCGGGTACTTTTCGGATGAAACACTGGAAATCGCGATTTTTGACAATACGGTATACCGGCGGCTGTTTTCTGCGAACACGACAACTTCCGACGGGTGGGTGTCGCTCGGTGAAATATACTTCCCGCCAATCCATCGACGGCCCTTCAACGGCAGGCCGAGCGACGCGTCCATCTTTGCTTTCGGCGACCGGTATTACATTATTACCGGCAGAAGGTTCTACTGGTGGGACGGCAGGTCGGCTGCGGTTTCTGAGGTAGTCGGATATGTCCCGCTGGTCGTGACCGGCGCGGCACCGAGCGGCGGCGGCACAACGCTCGAGCGCGTGAACCTGCTGACGAACCAGCGGCGCGTGCAGTACTCCGCAGACGGGACGAGCAAGCGGTTCGTGCTTCCGGAGCAGATTGAGCGGCAGGAGGGGGAAACGCTGATTCTGTCCGTAACGGTGGACGGCGCGGCGGTGACGTGGACGGAGGTCAGCACCGAGGCGGCGAACACCTACGCGGCAGAGCTGGCGACGGCACCGGCAAAGGGCGTGAACAATGTGGAGATCACCTATCAGAACCCGCGCGTAGACGACCGTACGCTGATAACGCGCTGCTGTTACTGCGAGAAGTTCAACGGCGCGACGGATTCCAGGCTGTTTGTATACGATGGCAATAGCAACATTATTCGCTACAGCGAGCCGACGCTCTCGGGGGAGGCCACAGGCGCTTATTTTGCGGCGCTGAACGAAATTAAAATTGGGGATGCTTCTTCCCCAGTAACGGCATTACAGCGGCACTACGGGCGGCTGATGGCGTTTAAACCAGATGGCTGCTATGCGGTGGCATACGACACGCTGACGCTGCCGGACGGGACGGTCACGGCGGGCTTTTACGTGAGGACAATGCACCGTTCGCTCGGCTCGGATGCAGCCGGCCAAATCTGCGTAGTACAGAATTTCCCCCGGACGTTTTGCAAGGGCTGCCTGTACGACTGGAAGCAGACGGCGAGCTACTATCAGGACGAGCGCTATGCGAAGGTCGCATCTGAGCCGGTGCAATTCTCAGCGCAGGAGGCTGCGCCGGGGATTCTGTTTTTGTACGATGACGATGACCGGCGTCGGTTCTATCTGTTCCTGAATGACGAGGCCGGGACGGTGCTGGTCAACGCCTACGAGCAGGGCGTATGGTTTAAGTACACCGGGTTCCAGTACGTCACGGCGGCTGGACGTGGGAAGAATGGGGCGCTGGTGTTTGCAATGCAGCACGGCGGGGTGCAGGGGCTGTTCGCTCTGGATGACGCACATACCTACGATTACACACCGGTTATCTCGGCGGAAGCGGCGATCACGGGCTACACAAGGGAGCCAATCTCCTGCCGCTGGGAGAGCGGGCACATGGACTTCGGGCGGAGCAACACGCGGAAATACAGCTCGTATATTTGGGTGACACTGAAGCCGGGGCGGCGCGTGCGGGCATGGCTGACGGCGCGGAGCGACCGGAGACCGAGCTACGCTGAGAAGCCGGTGGAGAACGCCGTGACCGGCCTGTTTGACGAGACGGATTTTGCCGACTTCACGTTTGAAACCTACGAGGTGCCGCGGGCGCGGCGGCTGAAAATCAAGGTCAAGAAGTTTGTGTTTTACAAGCTCCTCATCCGCTGCGACGGAGGAGCGGAGACGACCGTGCCGGAGATCCCGGAGAGCACGGACGGCGCGGTGACGGTGCTGTCCGTTGACCAGAGAGTGCGGTTTACGAGCGATGCGAAGTAAGGAGATGACGAGATGACGACCGGACAACAGGTTTTTGACATGGCAATCCATCTGATGGATGAGCAGAACGAATCGAGCGGCGCGACACAGACGGCGGATACGAAGGAATATCAGCTGCGGAGCGTGAATCTGATCAACGTGCTGCGGCACGAGTGCTTCCCGCGCTCGGACACCTTCCGCGGCGGGGAGAACGGCAAGCGCGGCATCTGCGCAGAGATCACGTCGCTAGACGACGCGCTCGATCTCGACGACGCGGTGGCACAGGGCGCTCTCCCCTACGGCCTTGCAAGCCGCCTCTTGCTGGGAGAAAACGACGTGCTGGCGGATTTCTTTGAGCAGAAGTTTCAGGAGATGCTGCAAAAGCTGGGCAAGTCCTGCCCGGCGCAGTTTGAGAGCATTCCGCTTTACTACGGATTTTGAGAGGTGACAAACGATGGCAAACGAGAAAAAACTGATCAATGACCCGAACGAGACCGCAAAGGACGGGAACAACGCCTCGCAGAACAAGGAGCGGAGAACGCTGGACGCGGTCGTGCCGCAGTCGGGGGCGCCGAGCCTGACCACGCAGCCGGTCGCACCGCAGACAAGCATTGCTTCGGCCTCGCCGGTCAGCAGCCCATCGCAGCAGAGCGCTCCGGCAAGCTATGACGCGAACACGGACTACCAGGCGAAGATCAACGAGGCGGTAGCTGCCGGAAACTACGGCGCGGCGGCGGAATATGAGCGGGCGCGAAACGCGAAGATTCAGGGGCAGGGGCTGGGCTATGACCAGACCCACCTTTACGAATCGTATCTTCCCGGCGGGAGCAATTACGTCTCCGACCTTTTGGGCAAGGTGAATCCGAACGACCCGAGCAGCATTTACGGCGCGTATCGGGAGATCATCACGCAGCCGGGGCAGGTTACGGACCTGAGCGAGTATCTGCGGCAGATGTACGACGCAAATCTGAAGGCGCAGAAGGCAGGGCTGGAGCAGGAATACGCCGGGTACAATGAGGCCCTCGACGCACAGGCGAAGAAGGCGGAGGAAGCGGCGCAGCAGAACATGACCCGCACAGCGGTGGAATCGCAGCAGGCGCAAAAGGCATGGGCTGAGGCACAGATTGCCTACGGTCTTTCCAGCGGCGCACAGGGACAGGCGGCACTGGCTCGCAGCAACCAGCTCCAGAGCGACGTGACGGCGATCCGGACGGCACAGCAGGCGGCGCTGGCAGGCATTGAGCAGCAGCGGACGACCTACAAGCAGCAGTATGAGGCGGCGCTGCGGGAGGCAGCGGCAAGCAACGACTACCAGCGGGCGCAGGCGCTGTATCAGGAGGCGGTGCGGCAGGACGAGGCCTTGAAGGCACAGCAGGCGCAGATCAACGAATGGGCGCTGGGGTATCTTTCCAATCTCGGCAGCGCGGCGAGCTATCGCGGCTCGGGCGGGAGCGGGTCGGGCGGCTCTGGCGGGGCCGGTGGTTCCCGGCTTTCGGCGAGCGAGGTGCAGAAACTCCGCGAGCGCGTTTTGAACGGCGACGCGGAGGGCGTGGAATACGCGCTGGGGCGGCTGGCCGTCGAAAATCCGGGAGCGCTGACCAACAGCGACTACGATTATATTTGGAACGGAAGCCAGCAGAACACAGACGGTGCGCCGAGCGGCTACGACGGCGCGGTGACACCGGGGAGGCAGTACGGAGGTATTGTTTCCAAGGAACGAGATGCGCGGCTGAACTAAGGAGGGCTTATGAGCAAAAGCTGGGAAGAATATGTAGCGGAACAGCAGCAAAAGCAGAGCGCCGGAGGCGAACGGATTGCCGCGGGCGCCCTGCGCCCTCGCAATGACAGAACCGGCGGCGCATCCGGCTCCTGGGAGCAGTTCGTGCAGCGGATGCAGAGTGGCCAGCCGACGGCATCGGACAGCGCGATCTATCAGAAAAGCGGGATGGACGCGCTGCGGAAGGACGCGCACACGCTGACGGGCGGTCTGACGCATTATTTCAAAAATAAGCATACGGCAAACGCCATCGACCCGCAGTACCGGCAGAAGACGCGGGCGATGCTGGACGCGATTGCAAACGAGCGGAAATACTTCGACTATTACAAGGACAGCTTTACGGCGGAGGATTTGCAGAAGTATACGGCGGAGCTGGACGAGTATGAGGCACAGCTCAAGGCCTATGACGGCTACTTCGGCAACGGCTACGGACGCGCGACGGACAAGAACTCCGCGATCTGGGGCTCCGGCTACTCGGCGCTGTCAAGCGGGCTGACGAGCTTTGACAAGGACGTGCGCGGGCTGATGCAGGGCGGAAGGGTCGTGACCGACGAGGCCAAGACGAGTTTGCAGCGCAAGCAGCAGGCGCTTTCCTCCCGGCTTTCGGCGACGAAGCGGTACATGGAGCAAAACGCCGCGCTGTTTACTCCGCAGGAGCGCAAGCAGTGGCAGGATGAGTTTTCCCGGTACGAAAGCTATCTGAACGGGGTCGGGTCGTACTTAACGAGCGGGCAGCTCGGCATGACGAATCCGCTGACGGGCAAGACCGTCCCCGTGCCGAACGGCGGGCTGACGCTTGAACAGGACAGGCAGCAGCGCGAGGCGGTGCAGCAGAAGATCACGAGCGTGATTGACAGCTTTTCCAACGCGGGCAAACTGGGGATTACGGCGAAGAATGCGAAGGAGATTGCCGAGGGCTCCCGCAGCGGCGTAGAGCGCGGCAATCGCGAGATTGCGCGGCTGGAGCAGCAGCGAGCCGAGATGGAACAGCAGCTCAAGGCAATGCCGGATAGCGAATGGCAGGCGAAAAACGCACTGGTCCAGCAGATGCAGGAAGTGGACAGCCAAATCGAGGCAAAAAAACGGTCGCTTTCCAACATGGAGAAGCGGGCAGCGGCGGCAGAGGCAGTTCTCACGATCGACACGCGCGGGAAGGACATCCAGATGTCGATGGAGGCCTCCGTGAAGCGGCAAAAGGAGCTGGAGGCGCAGCTCAAGCAGGCCCGAATCCCGAAGGGACGGCGCGACGGGAATGAATGGGTATCGGAGCCGGTGGACGAAGCGGAGGTTGCGCGGCTCGAAAGCGAGATTGCCAAGGAAAAGCAGCAGCAGAAGCTCGCCGAACGGCGGCAGAAGGAGCTTGCGGAGTTTTCGGCGGCTGCGGACTACTATAAATATTACTCGCTGAAGAACAACGAGGACTTCAAAGAGAAGTCCCGCCCGCTGCCGGACGTTTACAAGCACAATCCGAAGGGCATTTCCGATTTGGAGCAATTCGGCTACCACATGGCAGCAACCTTTAACAATGTTTCGAGCGACCAATTGATGCAAGAGCCGATTTACGGCTACATCAACGCCATGCAGGGGCGCAAGGATGCCATCAAGAAGCACTACGCATACGGGACCGGCGAACGGGACAGTCTGGAAAGCTACGACTACATGACTGCCGATGAGCGGCACATCTTCAATTACCTTTGGGCCACAGAGGGGAAGGGACCGGCGATGGCCTTCCTCGACACGCTCAAGCCGACGCTGGACTACCGGCACGGCTCGGCGGATGCGGAGGAGGATAACGGCTGGCTGATTGACGACCTTTGGAATCCGATGCAACGAGGATTGCGAAGCACGGCCCGGAATGTGGGCGCGTGGTTTTCCGGCGAGGAGCTTTCTACGCTGCCGTGGGAATACGAAACGGCGATCCGCGCAGAGAACGCCGGGCCGCTCGAGCGGAGCGTTATCAACGCGGCTTCGAGCTTCGGCCAGATGCTTCCGGCGCTGGCGCTGGCGGCTCCGGTCGCACCGGTGGCCGGTGCGCTTGGGGCGAGCGCGACAGCGGCGGGTCTTCTCAGCGGCGGGGTAGGCGCAGGCGTAACATGGCTGACCAGCGGCGCGGGAGCGTATCAGGAGGGCCTGCGGCAGGGCATGAGCGAAGGACAGGCCCGCAGCTATGGCGTCCTTGTCGGCGCGTCCGAGGGGCTGCTGCAATTCGCGTTGAGCGGCATCCCCGGAATCAAGGGCTGGGGCGTGGAGCAATACGGCGAACGAGCCGCCGGGAAGGTCGCGAGTGCGCTCAAACGCACGGCGATCAAATACGGCGCAAGCATCGCTGGCGAGGAAATCGAAGAGCATTTGCAGAACTACCTTGAGCCGCTGTTCGTTACGATGCTGACCGGGAAGGACTATGACGCGCCGGGCTGGGATGAATTCGTGGACACGACGCTTTCCGTATTGCTGCTGACCGGCGCGACGAACCTTGTGACTGTCGGCTCGACGCTCAAAAATGAGCGGGCCGAGGTGGAGCAGATCAAGGCGGCGCAGGCGCAATTTGCGTTGGCGGCGCTGAGCTTTGATGAGAGCAGCCCTGTTCATGCGATGGGCGAAAAGGTCGCGGCGGCACTGGATAACAAAAAATTCCTGACCGGGCAGGAATTCCGCGCGATGCTGCAAGAGGCCGGGGCAGATCAGGCGACAGTCGATCGCATCAACAAGGGCGCCTTTACGGCAGAGGATGCCGAGCAGGTCGCGCAGATGGCACAGGAGGCGGCAAAGCGACTTCGCACGGAGCGCTTCGAGCGGAACTACACCGAAGGAACCGAAGCATGGAGTAAGGAACGCGCGAGTGCGGCGGCGGAGGTGCTTTATCGTGTCTGGAACGGCGAGAATGTGCGCAACGCCGACATTCAGAAGCTGCGGCTGAACACCGAGAAGGGTGCGGCGGTGCTACAGGATGCGCTGGGCGTGCCAGTCAAGAAGGCCGGAAACAACAATGTTGCGGCGAATCAGACCTTCCGGGAGGCGGAAATGTCGTACCGGATGGCAAGAAGCACGGCGAAATACGGCGAGGCGGAGATCAACTGGAAAACGCTGCCCCCGACGCAGGAGAGCGCGGACGCGATCATGGTGCATCCGGAGGCAAAGACGGCGCTGGAGGAAATCCGCAACAAGCCGTTCACCGGAACCTACGCCGAGCAGACGCGGCAGATCATGCAGCAGCTTAACATCTGGTGGGCGGCAAACGCGTCGCGCTTTACGCCGGAGGCGGCGAGCATTCAGGTGGAGCGCTGGCGGGCAGAGCATCCGCAGCAGACGGAAGCACCCGCGCAAACAGCAGATGTGAACGCACAGGGCGCTGACGTTTCTGATCAGGCGCAAGCATCTGCGGGGATGGAAGCGCAGCCCGCGCCCCGTGTTGACATTACAGACGATGGGAATTTCCGCATGGTCGAATACGGCGATACCGACACGCAGAAGCAGATGACGCAGGCGCTCCACGACCAGATGGTCGCGGACGGCGAGGTCGTACAAATCGAAAGCCGCGAGGACGTTGCGGAGCACTATCCTGACCTTCGGGGCGTAAAAAAACAGGAACGCAACGCGCTCCTGAAGGAGAAAATCGGGGAACTGAAACGGCAACTGCGGGCATTCCTGCAAACCCTTCGACCGAATACTTATGAATTTGATGTGGATGGGCGCACGTTGGAAGCGCGCATCTACTCCACCGCGATTGACGAGGTTACCGTCCGGCTGACAGAGCCAAAGTCCAATATGCTGTACCAATCGGAGGAGATTTTCAACAACGCGCGGTATCTCTACAGTACGCCGGACTATGACGGGAATCCGGACGTTTATCGCTGGAACTATTTCTATACGCCTGTGCAAATCGGCGATGAGGTTGTCGGTGTCAGAATTGCGGTTCGCGACCGTGTCCGCGGCAATGAGAGCCAAATCTACCACTGGGGAATAAAGAGCGACCGACCCTTGGCAGCACATGGGAGCGGAAATCAATCCGGGCCCACTCTTAGCTCATCAGGTCGGTCTGATAGTAGTGTACCACAGGATGGCGCGGCTGTCAACCCCGTGGGAGAAAACTCCGTCGGTGCAGCGCGAAAAGGCTTTGACCCGTACAGCAGTGCAGCCATCGAATACGGCACCATCGAGCCGGGCGAGAATCCGGCGCGGGTGGTGGATGTGCCGAAGAGCATGGACGGACAGACGCGGGTCAGCACGGCAGCGGCGCACATCATGGAATCGAAGCTCGTGCCGGACAGCAGGCTGAACACGGTACAGGATCTGATCGTTTCCGGCGAGCTTTCCGATAGCGTGCGGAGTTTGGATAAGCTGTCAACCGACGCGAAGGCACTGGTTGAACGGGACATTCCCTCTGCGGTAGTCAAATTCGTCTCGGCGGTCGAGCGTGGGAGTGTTTCCGAAGCGCTCGTTGCGCGGGGCGCTCACCTTCTGAGCGTCGCCGGTGACAGCGACATGACAGCGGCGCAGTATGGGCAGCTCTACACGGCTATGGTTGATCTGCTGCGCAACACTGGCCGGGCGCTACAGGCGGCGCGGCTCGTGAAGCAGCTCACGCCGGAGGGTCGGATGCTCTGCTTGCAGCAGGCAATTCAAAACATCAACGACGCGCGGGCGGAAAATGCGCAGGCGAAAGCCGACCGAATGGCAAGGCGAAAGGAAATCCGCGAAGCGTTCCGTGATGCCGACCGGGCAGAACGGGCGAAAGATGCTGCGGTAAACAAGCAGAAAAACGCCGTCGGTTCCGTATCGGAAATTGTCGTTCCGGAAGAGATGTGGCAGGCGTACCGGGAGGCGACGACCGACAAGGCGCGGGATGCCGTCATTTCCGACATTCAGAAATACGTCGCAGACCAGATCCCTTCGACGCTCTACGACAAGTGGACGGCGCTGCGGTATCTGAATATGCTCGGCAATTTCAAAACGCAGATTCGGAACATCGCTTCCAACACGGGAGCGGCGCTGCTGTACACCGCAAAGAACCGCGTGAAGGCGCTGGTCGAAGTACCGGTTTACGGAATTTCCAAGGCTTTGAACCGGGCAACCGACGGCAAGGTTGCGGAATACGAGCGCACTTCCCCGCTTACCCCTGCTTCTGTTGCTGACCCGATGCTTTTCGGGCAGTCTTGGAAGGACTACACGCAGTTCAAGGACGAAATTCTCGGCGACACGAAGTTCAAGGAGAATCTGCGCGGGCAGTACGCAAGAGAAATCGAGGCGAAACGCCAAATCTGGAAGCTCAACGGGCAGTGGGGAACAAAAGAGGACAGCAACACTGCGGCAAAGGCGATCCGGAAATCTGCGGAAACAGGGATGGCGCTGCTGCGCGGATATGACAAGGTAACGAGTTTTGCAATGGAGCAGGGCGACGCGATCTTCGGGCGGTTTGCCTATGCACAGGCGCTTTCCGGCTACCTTCGCGCAAACGGGGTCAAGAGCAGCACGTTTGAAAATGTCGATGCGGAGCTGATGAACCGTGCGCGGGCTTATGCCATCCAGCAGGCGCAGGAGGCGACCTTCCGCGACACGAACTTGGTTTCTACCTACGTCAGCGGCTTTGACCGCAATGCGCCAAGGGGCGTGAAAATGTTTACTCGTGGTCTGTTTGCATTCCGCAAGACACCGGCGAACATTGGCGTGAGAATCGAGCAGTTCTCCCCGCTCGGCGTGCTCAATATGTTCGCGGATATCATCGGAAAGACATCCGGCTTTGACATCAGCGGCAACGACATTGTGGAAGCGGCGTCAAAAACACTGACCGGCACGGGGCTTCTCTACGCGGGCTTCCTCGCGGCGGCGAACGGGCTGATCCGCGGCGCGGGCGGCGACGACGACAAGGAGAAAACGCTCGACGAGCTGACAGGCAAGCAGGACTATTCCATCAAAATCGGCGGGAAATGGTATGACATTTCGTGGCTGGCACCTTCGTCCGTGCCGTTCCTGATCGGCGCGAACATCTTCGACATTTCCGAGCGCAACAACGACCCCGGCTTCATTGAGGCTATGTTTTATATCACCGACCCGATGATTAAAACGTCGATGCTTTCCGGTCTGAACGATGCCATTGACACGATCAAGTGGTCGGATGCTCCGCTGGAGGATATGGTTATTACCAATCTATTCGGCTATCTGACGCAGGGACTTTCCAACTCCCTGATCCGGCAGGCGGAGCAGGCGGCGAACAAGGAAACGACCTACACCTACATTGATGAAGAATCGTGGATGCCCGACATTATGCAGCGCGTCCTCGGCAAATGGTCACAGGGGATCCCCGGCTGGGATTACAATCAGGCGGTCATGGTGGACGAGCTGGGGCGCACGGTGGACAAGGGGGAAACGGCGGAGCGCATTTTCAACGCGTTCTTCAATCCGGCGTACTACTCCGAGGAGGCGCAGAATCCAGTCGTGGACGAGCTGCAATACCTTTACGAGCTGACGCAGGCAGACCCCACGCTCAGCGAAATCAACGTCGTGCCGCGCTGGGGCGAAAAGTCCTATTCCTACAGGGACAAGAGCGGGAAGAAGGTCACCGTCCGCTTTACCGCCGAGCAGTACGAGGAGTATTCCATCACGCGCGGGACGGCGATCACGGCGATGCTGACCGACCTGTTCAAATCGCAGACCTACAACGAAATGACGGACGAGGAAAAGGCAAAGGCGGTGCAGAGCGTTATCCAAACGGCGACGCTGTATGCCAAGGCGGAATCCAAGACCGGCTATGTTTACCAGAAGGGCGAGAACAAGCTGCTGGATTTGGCGTTCGACGCGAAGCTGCCTGCCTCTGAGGTGTTCCAAGCAAAGGCATATCGGGACGATCTGAACGAAATGGACGCTTCGGCAAACGTCAAGATGTCGCACTTCGACAATTATGTTTCCCACAAGGGATGGACAGACGCGCAGAAGAAGGCGGTGCTGGAGGCTTACGGCTCGTTCTCTACGACGATGCGCGGCGACACGGACCGATACGACGAGCTGACGGAGTACATCGGCAAGGACAAGGCGCTGACCGTTGTGGATGGCGTTGGAAAGCTGGAGCCGATCGGCGACGCGAAGCAGGTTTCCGACGCACAGAGAATCCGCGCAATTGCGAAAATGCCGCTTTCCGATCAGGAGAAGTGGGACGCATTTGCGGTGTATCGTGACGACGACTGGCGCATTGCGTTCTTCCGCAAGGCAGAGATCAACCCGTCGGTGTATGCGGCGTATCTGGAAGCGGCGCCGGAATACCGTCTGACGGCGGATGGGAAGAAGTCGAGCGCTTGGAACAAAACAACCATCTGGAACTGGCTGCGGACGACGGAGTATTCCTACGCCGTGCGGCAGAAGGTCGCGCAGATCGCGCTGATGGACAAGCCGAAGGAGGACGGGAAGAAATGAGCCCACAGGCGAGATTTTCCCTCCCCCCTGCCCTCGGCGGGCTGACAACGGCAGAAATGCAGCGGGTGATTCGCCAGGCAAACGTCGGCGCGGAGAATGAAAAAATCGCGCAGCTCTATTTTGTGGAGCGGCGACCGCAGGTGGACGTTGCAGCGGAGCTGTATCTCGGCCGGGCGACGGTACAGCGAAGGATTCCGGAGATTCTGAATCGGATGGAACGCGCGTCGGAGAAGATTCTACATTAAAGAAGATGCCGCCCTTCGGGGCGGCATCTTGCGGGTCATCCAATCATGAGTAAGCGGAAGGTTTCTCTTCCTTTTGGTGTGATGAGTGTCTGCGTTCCGCTCCACTGCGTTTTGTCGTTGTAGCTCTCCTTCAGCTCAAACAAGCCGTCGTTCTTTGCCTCATAGGGCAGGAGCTTGCCGCGCTTATCGCGGTAGACGTACTTCTTTTCCATCAGGAAGGCAACAAAGCGCTTCGGCGGGATGCCGAGCTGCTTTGCGGTTTCGCGGAAGTTCGTCAGCGTTCCTCTATCTACGAGTTCATCGAAATACGACGCTTTAGGTTGCATAATCTGATTCTGCACCGTCAGGTCAGCAATTCGTGCCTCGCGTTCGGCAAGCGTTTTCTGCGCGACCATCAACGCCTTTGCCATCAGCTCCTCCGGTGTCAAATTCTCCTGCCCGGCAATGTAGCCGCCGGTCTTGCGGATGCTGGGGAGGACTTCGGACGTGACCCATTTGCGGAAGGGCTTCGCTTCCGGTTTGTCGCTGCGGAGGATGACGTTGTATAAGCCGGATTCGTTGATGACGGTCATTTCCTGCTTTCGCCCGATGGAATCGATGAGGTAAGTCTGACTGACCTCATCCCCATCAAGCCGCTGGGTGGTCATTTTGTGGTTGGCAATGTCGAGGATTGCGCATACATCTTTCAACACAAACCACGGCTCGCCGTTCTTCTGCACGGTGCGGACTTCGTTACCGCCATAGGTAAAGACTTGCAGCTCGTTCATGCCTGCACCGCCTTTCTGCCGTCGGCGACACCCTGTGCATAGGCATTGTCGAACATATCGGCGAGGACGTTCAGCAGCTCCACAAGGGTCTTGGTCGGCTTCTTGCCGGTGGTCTGTTCATAGATTTTCGCTTGCTCGGAAGCGTCAAAGTTTTTGTACATCATAAATACTCCTTTTCAAAACAATGTTTGACAAGGAAGCCTATCCGATGTATAATGATTTCGGATAGGGTTTCCTGTCCTGCTTTTCGGGCGTCCACATCTTCTTGGTCGGAGGGTGGGCGCTCTTTTTATTTGACCTTCGCATAAACCTCTCGGATTCCCTGACGGATAACGTCCGCTTTTGTCATTCCTGTCTTTTTGCAGCAGATTTCAAGAATACGAACATCTTCGTCGGACATCCGGATGCGCGTTTCGTGCGTCTTTGGGTTTAACGTCGGTCTTCCGGTTTTCGGGGACATTTTCTCACCTCACTTTCGTGTCACCGTAATTACATTATAGTATTGGTGACACAAAACGTCAAGCCTTTTCGTCCCGTCGATTTGCACGTATTTTCGCCCCGAAATTTGTGCAAAACGACGGGGCTTTTCTATGGGCAGAAGTGATGCACAAATGAGGCACAGCAGGAGCAGAAACACGGTATGCTGAAACCATGAGGTGGCCACCTTAAATAATTTTACGGAGGGTACACACATGGTAGAAGTTGAGAAGAGCTATGCCTCGAAGGGCGTGGCGGGTACGGCGCTTGGCCTCGGCATCGGCGGTGCGGCTCTGGGTCTGCTGAACGGCGGGCTGGGTTTGTTCGGCGGTCGTGCTGCAACGTGCAGCGAGAATATGCCGGTCAGCCGCTACGATCAGGAGCAGCAGGCGAAGATCGCGAAGCTGGAAGCGGATGTCGCGCTCAGAGATGCGAACACCTACGGCGACAAGAAGATGCTGGAAATGTATCAGTACATCGACAGTCAGCTCAAGGACATTCGCAGCACGATCGGCCAGCAGGCGGTCAACAACCAGCGCACCGAGGACAGCTTTGTGCTGGTGCGGCAGGATGTCGCGTCGATCAAGCAGGAGTGCATGAGTGCGGTCGCGCAGGAGGCGGAACGTCGCTGCTGCGGCGACAACAGCATCGTGACGTATGCGAACGCGACCTTTTATCCGAAGATGGTCGCCGACGTTACCACCGGCACGGGAACCACAGCGCAGACGCTCTACAACCCGCTCCCGAAGTGCGGCGGGTGCTGCTGCAACTAAGGCCAAAAAGGGGCGGCAGTAGC
>OIYV01000236.1_pt1 | contig 36319 bp, 35 predicted proteins | sample 1588251 | NCBI WGS metagenome assembly OIYV01 (sample SAMN03283282) | human gut metagenome | biome: human-associated habitat; material: feces | host: Homo sapiens | place: Peru | collected 2012
AAAGGCTGTTTTTTATGTTTTTGTTTCAGTCCCCCAGTATTTTTCCACTGAACCGCTTCATTCGCTTACATGGAGTTAACCACAATACGCCGTTTCCAACGGCTCTAAAACCCTCTTTTCGACTTTTTCAGTGCTTTCGAATTATCGCATCCCTACCATATCTGCTATTCGAGGTGCAGGGCAGATTGGAGAACTGGTTCCATTCCGAGGCGGTAGCCGTCGGGCGTGGGGTGTACGCCGTCTTTGGTGTAGGCGGGATTGAGTTCACGTTCGGTGCCATACACCATTGATGAGTAGTAGTCGATGTAGGTGATGCCTTGCTGCTGGGCGTAGGCTTTGATGCGTGCGTTGAGACTCGCTACCTTGTCGGCGATGTTGGTCTTTTCAGGTGCCCAATACATGCACTTAGAGGGCAGCACCGACGCCAGATACACCTTGATGTCATTAGCCTTCGCAATTTCCACCATCGACATGATGTTGCCCATAGTGTTCGCCTCGCTGTATGGAATTTTATGATTTTCGGCTATATCGTTTGTGCCGCAGTTGATTACCACAGCCTTAGGGTGCAGATTCACCACATCTTCACGGAAGCGCACCAGCATCTGGTGTGAAGTTTGTCCGCTGATGCCCCTACCCACAAGTTGAGGGTGGCGCTTAAAAAATTCAGGGCTGCGTGTGGGCCAAAAGTCGGTGATAGAATTGCCCAACAGCACAATACGAGCGGTGTCGGCAGGTGCAGCCATGAGTTTTTCGTTATCAGCGGCATAGCGGTCGATGCCTGTCCATTTTTCTTGTGCCGATGCCGAAACTAAGCTCAGCACAGCCACAAAAATCAATAATGATTTCAAAAGTTTTTGGTTCATCGTTATAGTAATTTAGTCAATGTTCAGTCAGCTACAGAAACAGCAGCAAGATGACTTGCGCCAAAATCACGCGCATAAACATACAGAGCGGATAAACCGTGGTGTATGCCACCGATGCGCGGTCGCTCTTGAGCGTGTCGCGAGCGTAGTCGAGTGCCATCGGGTTAGCCATTGCGCCGCAAAGCATACCACTGATGGTGGCAAAGTCGAGACGGCAGAATTTAAGCGCCACATAGCCCACCATCAGCACAGGAATCACCGTGAGCGCGAAACCAGCCACAATCCACAACGCACCCTCTGGGCGCATGACGGTGGTGAAGAAGTCGGCACCCGAATGAAGTCCCAAGCAAGCCAGATAGAGCGACAAACCCAGTCGGCGCATCATCAGGTTGGCACTTTGGGTGGTGTAGGTGACCATGTGCAGTCGAGGTCCGAACGAACCAATCAAAATACCTGCGATGATAGGGCCGCCAGCAAGGCCGAGGCGCACAGGAGTGGAAATGCCGGGGAGGGCGATTGGAATCAGACCGAGCAGCAAACCGAGCGTCAAACCAATGAAGATGGAAATCAGGTTAGGCTCGTCGAGGTCGGAAACGAGGTTGCCCATAAAATGCTCCACATTTTTGATGGCGGCTTCCTCGCCCACCACAGTGATGCGGTCGCCAAGTTGGATGCGCAAATCGGGGGTGGCAAGCAGTCGCATACCGCTACGGTAGATGCGTGTCACATTCACACCATAGTGGTTGCGGAGTCGGAGCGAGCCCAGTCGCTTGCCGTTGATATCGGGTTGAGTGACCACGATGCGGCGCGAGATGAGTTGGCTGTCGATAGCGTCCCAGTCCACCGTGTCTTTGTTGAAGTCGGTTTTTTCCTGTTCGCCAAAGAGCAACGTCATTGCCGCGCTGGTGGCTTCGTTGGTGATTACAAGTATGCGGTCGTTTTCGTTGAGCACCGTTTCACTCGAAGGAATAATTACTTTGCCATTGTGCCACAGGCGCGAAATGATGAATTTCTCGTGGGTGATTTCAGCCAATTCGCTGATGCGCTTGCCAAACACGCCGGGATTATTCACATGGTATGCAGCCACGAAAGTGCCATCTTCGGGGGTGTCGGGGGCGATATACATGCGGCCCTTATGACCAAGCACCTTCTGCATCACCAGCAATGCCAAAATCACACCCACCACGCCCAACGGATAAGTGACAGCAGTAGCCAAAGCGGCTCCACTGGTGGGTTGGTTGAGCTGGGCAAGAGTTTGCTGAGCAGCACCGAGGGCTGGAGTGTTGGTGGTGGCACCACACATCACACCCACCGCATCGGGCAATGAGATATTGAAAATCACTGGCATGAGCACGGTGAATACCGTGCCGATGGCTACCAGCAGCAGGGCAAGCATGGTGAGTGAAATGCCTCCCTTGCGAAGCGAACTGAAGAAACCCGGACCCACCTGCACACCAAGTGCGTAAACGAACAAAGCCAAACCGAAATCTTGGGCAAAGCCCAAAGCCTGTTCGTCGATGGAGAGCCCGATATGCCCCATCAAAATGCCGATGAAAAACACAAAGGTCACACCTAACGAAATGCCTCTTAACTTGACCTTTCCCAAGATTAGACCCAATGCACAAATCAAAGCCAGAAGAATCACGGCTTGCAGCGATGTGTGCTGTGAGAAGATGTTGAATATCTGTTCCAAAAGCTATTTATTATCTAAAATCACGCAAAATTACAAAAAAGAAGCAAGAAAGAGAAAAAAGAAGTTAGAAATTAGAGAAAGGGTGGGTTTTTGGAGTTTTTGGAGGGATTTGGAGCACTCGGAGTAATCGGAGCACTCGGAGGCTCTTCTGCAAAAATCCAACTTCTAATTTCTAACCTCTAACCTCTAATTTCTAACTTCTAATTTCTAACCTCTATTTCGTGAGCCAAGAGTGGAGTTCGGTGGCGTATTTTGAGGCGAGGGCGCGTGAAAATGAGAGGAGTTCGATGCCTTGATATTTAGGGAATTGCTCGCCATGCTTGTCGGCAAACGATAGTTGGAACTCGTTGGTGGCTTTGATGCGCTCTTTGTCGCGGAACGGAGTGCCTGTGCGCACCGAACGGAAAGCCTCGTCGATATAGATTTCCCAACGCTTTGCGTGATAGTTGGCGATAAGTCCGCTGTAATTACGAACTGCGTAGTCGTTGAGGTCGCCACCCCATGTGGTGATAAGTCGGCGTGCATTCATTTCGTAATAATCCTTCACCTCTGGCGTTTGGCCAAACTCACGGGCTTGGTCAATCCACTTATCCACGGTGCAGAATGGGTGTTGGGCATTGAGCATATCGAGGTCGGTGAGCAGCGAACGCATGATATACGCCTTTTCATGCATCTTCACGGTGTCGGCAGCCACATAGGCAGAGTCAAACTCCGCCTTCTCGTAGCCAAAGAGGTTGCCGAGCAGTTCACGACCTGTCCAAATCAAATCCAACTTTGCCGCATCCACAGTCACCGACTTCTGCTTGAGCAGCAGTTGCCAAGCCTCGTTGAGTGCCTTCATGTCGGAATAAGGGCGGCACTTTTTGGTTGCCTTCTTGAAGTTCGGGAAGCCGTTGGCACCAGTGCCGCGCCATGTGGTGGCGTGTGATGTGAGCACCTTGTTGTAAAGCACGTCCCAAGCCTTACACACATTCTCGTCGGGCTGGTCGGCATGGCTGTCAGCCACCAGTTTCACCACATCGGCATCGGTAGCGCCATAGTTCCACGCCTTGTCGAAGATGTATTCAAATGGGAACTGCTGCACATCGAAACCCTCAAGCGTAGAGCCGATGCCCTTCAGGTTGGCACCGCCATCTTTCAACGCCGCTTCGAGCAGTTCGCCCGACTTCTTCACATTGCCTTGCAACACCGAGTTGCCGCCAAAGTTGCCGAGGTAGCACCAAATGTAAGGCTGACCGTAGAACTTATCGTGCATACGCCACACCTCCATACGCTCGCAGAAGTAGTCGAGCATCGTCATCTTGCCTTGTGGCAGGGCGGTGAGCATGGCTTTGGTCACATCTTTGTTCCACTTGTTGCGCTGATAGTAGAGGAACCAGCCCATTTGCAGCCATTCCGCTTTCTTGTCAACGGCTTTCAGCGACTCATACACATGGCGCGAGAGGCGACTGATGTAGCCACAATCGTAACTTGGAGCCTCCATTTCGTTGAAAAGGTCGATGCCGTAAATGTGGTCGGTGCCAAAGAGGCGAGTTTGCTCCTCCAGGAATTTGCGCTGGATTTTCGCATACAGCGGGTCTTCGGAGTTGAGGAAATAGGTTTGACATTCCTCCTGGAAGCCGTCCCATGGGTCGAGACGCTTGATGTCGGCTTTAGGGAAAAGTTCGGTGAGTTGCTTGGGCACATGGCCAGCAAAAGCAGGAAGCACCGGGCGCATATTCAGCGCACGCTCGCGCGCCAAAATCTTCTGCTGGAGCACCACCTGACCATCGAGCCACTCCTTGGGCAGCGGTCCGCACCACACATCAATGTTTGCCATGCGGTGCCAAGGGAGATACACAGGACCAGTGAAATAACTGCGCACCTGCTCGTCGGTCATGCCCATGCTGCGCCACACATTATACCACACGCTTTCCTGACCAGTGATGGCAAGCGGCATATTCACGCCATTGAGCGCCATCCAGTCGATCACACGCTCCCAGTCGTTCCAATCGAAAAACGGCATAGTGTAGCCAAATGTGCAGTAATTGAGGAAGAAGCGTTCTGGCACACGGGCATCAACTGATTCGGTGGCATCGACTGCTGGAAGCACTTCGGGGAGGTCAACGGCGATGTCGGCATACCACGACACAGTGGTGTGGCAATATTTTTTCAAGTAGCGGTTCAAGCCCACCGCCATAGAATTGGCATTGTTGGCGGTGATGAGCACCTTGTCGCCATTGTTTGAGAGCGTGAAATAGTCGGTGCTCTTTTTCTTGCCTTGCTTGAATTGTACTTTTTGAGCCAATCGGGGCGAGAGGCGGTTTGCCAGCGCCATGGCTTCATCTACTTGCGAGTTGGCAGCCATCAGCGTGGCGATAGCCAACATCATGCAAGAAAGGGTTGTGAATAGTTTTTTTCTCATTTGAATATGGTTTTTATCAATTTTTCGGTTGTTGATGCCACTCGTGAGAGGCATACTTCAGAGTTAAGCGCCAATGGCATATCCACAGGCAAAGGATTGATGCAAAGCACCGAGGTAAACACGCCAGGGGCTTCACCTTCGAGAATACCGCACAGTGCCACGGCTGGCACGGTGCGCTTGCGGCAAAGCTGCGCCACAACGTAAGGGAGTTTGCCGTGGGCGGTGGAAGCGTCCATTTTTCCCTCACCCGTCATCACCAAATCGGCATCGGCTATCGCCTCGTCCACCTTCAGGAACCGAAGCACGGCATCAGCGCCAGGGTGCAAAATGGCGTTGAGAAATGCCTTCAGTCCTGCTCCCACACCGCCAGCCGCTCCTGCGCCTGGAGCTTCAGCCACGCCAGCAGGCATGAACTGGGAGAAATGGTGTGCGCCCTCGTCGAGCAGCGTCACCTGCTGAGCCGACGCGCCCTTTTGCGGAGCATAGACCGCCGCCGCACCATGCGTTCCGCAGAGCGGATTGTCCACATCGGTGATCACGTCGAACTGCGTGTCGCGCACCTGCTGTGGCACGGCATCGGCATCAACGCGAGCCACTTTCGCCAAATTTGCGCCACAGGGAGCGAGTTCACGCCCTTGCTGGTCGAGAAATCGGAAGCCTAAAGCCGAGAGAATGCCCATGCCGCAATCGTTGGTGGCACTTCCGCCGATGCCCAGCGTCACACGCTGTGCGCCTTGCGCTATGGCATGGCGAATGAGCATACCGGTGCCACGAGTGGTGGCGTGCATCACATCACGCTGCGAATCGGCAAGCAACGCCAGTCCGCTGGCAGCCGCCATCTCTATCACAGCCGTGCCGTGCGAAATGGTGTAGGCGGCATTCACACGCATATCGGGCAATGGGCCACACACCTCCACACTCACACGCTGCGAATGTGCTGGCGATAGCGCCTCCATCGTGCCCTCTCCCCCATCGGCGCAAGGAATCAGCACCACTTGGGCATCGGGAACCACTCCGAGAATGGCGTCACGCGCAGCCATGGCCACCTCACGCGAAGTGGCCACGCCCTTAAACTTATCAAATGCCAATACTATTTTCACGACACGAAAAATAAAAGAGGCTTAATACGTGATTAAGCCCCTATTATTTAAGCCTTATGGCATATTATCCTACTTTTACTACGAGATAGTTCGACAATTCCCAGAAACGTGCAGGGTTGGTAATGCGAAGCACTTTCTGACCGCCCACTTCCTCAATCACATACGAGCCGGCTGGGTGTTTCGACATCACTTGCGCCTTCTTGTTGTGGAGGTTGATTTGGGTGAGTGTACGCTTGTCGGCCTTAGTGAAGTATGACTTGGTGTAGTCGCCTTCCATCACCTTGGTCTTGCGGAGGAAACCAGTTTCGATAATCTTTTGTTCCTTGAGTTCCTTCTTAGAGCCAATCACGTAGAAACATTCGTTCATGGTGTTGGTGAGGTTGGTGTTGCGTTCCTTCTCTGCTGCCACATTTTGCTTTTCAACGCTCAAGTCGTTCTTCACTTGAGTGTTTTCGGTGCGGAGAGAGTCAACGCGCACATTCAACTTGCCGATTTTCACATTTGCGGCTTGCAATTCAGCAGTGAGTTGGTTGATAATCTTCACTTGGTTGTCGATTTGCTTCTTGAGTGTAGATACTTGCTTTTTCAAGTCGTCGTTATACACGCCAGATGCTTGCAATTTCTTTTCAAGTGCTTCCAAACGCTGTTGACGGTCTTTCACCAACATTTGAATAGCCACCACTTGATCGCGAAGCGCATTCTTTTTGTCAGCGGTTTCGGAATTCAGATTCGACACGCTCATCACATCTTGAATATCGATGATTTGGTTCATACCATCAGCGATGTCGTTCATCAGCAGGTTGAGCGAATCCTTTGCAGCGGTAACTGAGGCAAGTTCACCTTTCAATTCCACATTTTCGAGTGAATCGGTATTCACTTTCTTGTCTTCTGCACCCTTATTACATGAAACAGAGAGCGAAGAAACGGCGATAAACGCCAACGACATTAACACAATCTTTTTCATAATTCATTATTTTTTAGTTGATTAATATGCTTTTGTTTGAATTTAGCGTATTTGTCCACTTTCACTGTGGCTTCTGGAGTCTTGCCCTCCACCACGAGCACGATTTCGCCGCGTGGGGCGTTGGCTTTGAAATAGGAGGCAAGTTCGGATAGTGTGCCATTGTGGGTGGTGTTGTGGAGTTTGGAGATTTCGCGGCTCACCGACGCTTCACGGTCGGCGCCAAACACCTCAGCCATCTGCTCCAGCGTTTTCACCAATCGCATTGGCGATTCATAGAAAATCATGGTGCGAGGCTCGGCGGCAAGCGACTCCAATCGCGATGCCCTACCCTTTTTCTGCGGCAGGAAGCCCTCAAAGGTGAAACGCTCGCAAGGCAAACCCGAATTGACCAGCGCTGGCACGAAAGCCGTTGCGCCCGGCAGGGTCTCCACCTCAATATCGTGGCGGCGACACTCACGCACCAACAAGAATCCGGGGTCGCTGATGGCAGGAGTGCCCGCATCGGTCACCAGCGCAATGATGCTGCCACCTTGCAGCTCTTCCACCAAAGCAGGGAGCGTGTCGTGCTCATTGAATTTGTGGTGGCTACGCATAGGGGTGGTGATGCCGAAATGCTTCATCAGCACACCGCTGGTGCGGGTGTCTTCAGCCAGCACCAAATGTGCGTCGCGAAGCACCGCAATAGCGCGCGGGGTCATGTCGTCGAGATTTCCCACTGGGGTTGGAACAATATATAGTTTTCCAGCCATTATAAATTTAAATCTTCAATACTTATTATTTACAATATCTACTTAGTACTTAGAGGATTTTTTAAAGGAAATGCTTTCTCACCACTTCCATAAAGTCTTTCACGTCGTCGCTGGTAGGGTCCCAAGCGAGGTCGTCGTAGAAGTATTCTTCTGCCTCACCGAATGAGTGCATCGACTGCACCATGTCGAGAGCGTCGTTGTATTCAGCCTGGCTACCGCCAAAGAGTTCGCGGCGGAAGCGAATGCTGTCGTTGAGCGAGAATGCCGAACGCATGTTCTTGGCAATGCCTCGATGCAACTTTTCTTCAATGCTGAGGGCATCGGGAGTGTCGTCGTAATCTTCGTCGTCGGTGATTTCTTCTTCATCTTCGGTCTCCACTTCCTCAAACTCCTCGTCATCTGCGTAGGCCGCTGGAGCGGTAATTTCTTCTTCTGGTTCCACGAAGGCGGCTTCGTCTTCCACTGGCACAGCCTCTTCGTCGGCATTGTTTGGCTCATCTGCGCCCAATGAACAGCCGCACTCGTTGCAGAACGTGTAACCCATAGGCAGCACCTTGCCACATTGAGGGCATTTCACATACATAGGAGGTTCCTCTTCAGCGATGGCTTCCTCTGCCTCGGTTGCCGGCTCTGCCACAGCCTCCACTTCGGCGAAACTGATTTCCTCTGGTTCATCGGCAGGTGCTTCCTCCACCACTTCATCTTGAGCCACATCGGCACGCACATCGGTGGTGTCGTCGGTCTCGTCGAGTGCGGCATCGAGCATTTCATCCTCCGATGATTGGTCGGGGAATTGAACACTTTGGGCTTCCTCAGCCACAAATGCCGCCTTCTGCTTGATAAGCTCAACCACAGAAGCGGGGGTGTCGTCGCCATGCTTTTCCAGCACAAGTAGCAGTCCCTCAAGTTCATAGACTGCGAGAAGCAGTTTACCGTAAGTAGTAGCCATAACTTTTATTTTTATGTATGCTAACGATTTTCTGTGCAAACATAATTAAATTAATTTGTAAAATACAAATTTAAAAGATTTTTTTTTGCCTCTTTCACATTATTTACCCAAATCGGTCATTAGGGCTTGTGGTATTTCGGAGTTTTAGAAGAATGAATTTTGTTTGTCTTTTAATGAGTGATAGCGAGCTATTACGAATTAAAAACAAGCAAAAGGCATCTTATAAAAACCGAAAGACCGCAAGAAGTAATCAAAAAAAAACTTTCACGTCCTAATGACCGATTTGGGGTTATTCAATTTCGGGCTGTCCGAACAGGCTGATGAGCATCTCGTCCATCTTGTTTCGCAGGTCGGCGCGGGTTCCGTTCCAGTTGTTGGCAATCAGTGCCCATGCATATTTCGGACGCTCAGCAGGGAAATATCCCACAAAACTCTGTACAGCGTTCATACTGCCGCTTTTCACCACCATGTTTTCGGCAAGTGGCGTTTGTGGAATAAGTTTGCCTATGCGTTTACGCACTGGTGGCAACAGTTGGCTCAAGGTCACGTCCTCCACAGGGTGCTTTGCCATATAGGTGAGCATTTGCGCAAAGAAGCGGCCCGAAATCTTGTTGGCGCGCGCCAGTCCGCTACCGTCGCGTTGAAACACTGCTCGGGTGTCGATGCCCTTGCTGCGCCAGAGACTGTCCACAACCTGCACACCAGCAGCCGCTGTGGCCTCGTGGCCGGTGTAGTAAGCCACGGCACGGAGCACGCCTTCGGTAAACATATTGTCGCTGCGGTCGAGTAGCGAGGTGATGATGGCTGCCAACGTGGGTGACTGATGCACCACAAGATCCGCTTTCACCGCTTTTTTCATTTTCTCCAGTTTCACTGGCTTGATTTTGAGCTTGAAGCCATCAGCCACCAGGGCGCGCGAAAGGCTGTCGATAAACAAAGCCGATGGCGTGGGGATTGCCACACGCATATTATAGTCGCGGTTGGCGGCGGTGCCGTAGAGCACGATAGCAGGGTCGGCTTCCTCCAAACGCAAATCAATGTCATCTTCATTCTTCGCCGATTTCAGGCGGTTGATAATCTGTACGCCTGGCACTGCTGGCTCGAAGCAGGCGTTGAGGATTTCGCCATCTTTAGCCGTGAACTTCAAGTTGGAGCGATTGTCGAAGAAGTTGAAGCCGTGAATACCCATACCGTAACTCCAAGCCAAATCGCCAACGTCCCACCAGCCATTAGAGGCAGGCGAAGGCATCATAGAAGAATCCACAGTGATTTCGCCCTCAATTTTCTCAATACCTTTTTCTTTGAGTTTGTTGACGATTTCCATCACTATGCTGGAACTGTCGGGGAAGAACACGCTGCCGAGCGTAGGGTCGCCAGCACCCACCACATGGATATTGCCCTTGAATTTCTTGCCCTTCTGCTCGCCGATCAAATACACGCGAGTTTTGAACGTGAAGTTCGGACCAAGCAGGCACAGTGCCGACGACGAGGTGACGGTCTTCATGGTGGAAGCCGTGATGCACGACATGTCGGGATTGAAGCCTGCCACAAGCGTATCGGCATCAATATCATACACAGCCACCGTCACCGAGCCGTGAGTGAGGGCGGAATCGGTGCCGAAAGCATCGACGGCTTTCTGCGCCACCTCATGGGTCAACGCCTGACCCACCATTGCCACAAAGGCAAAAACCATTGAAATCAATATCTTTTTCATAAGCGTATCGGTTGGGGGTGCCTCACACAGATCCCACAGATCTCACAAAGTGCAGTTAAATTTCACCCACAAAAGTATCGTCTTAACTTCTTTAACTTCTTAACTCCTTAACTTCTTAATACAGCATTTCCTCCTGGTCGGTGCCCCACTCTATCAGGTTGGCGGCGATGCCGTCGGCGAGTTGCACCAAGCCACAGAGGGCGTGTTTGTCGCGGGCTGTGTTGATATTGTTTTTTTGTTCGGGGCTTTGGAACGCCAAATCCCAAGCCGCCATGTGCCAACGAATAGCAAGCATTTCATCGTCGTGAATGTCGAAACCGCTGCGCAGCACCACTATCACACTCTTTTCGCCGTGACCCATTGGAAAATTGCTGTAGTCCACATCAAATCCCTTCACGTCAACCCAATTGCCGTATTGGTCTTTGCGCTTTTTCACCACCTTCTTATACACGTCGGCTTTACACACATCGTGGAGCAGACAAGCCACTATCACGCTGTCTTTTGGCAATTCGCGCTCCATTTCGGGTCGCATCTGGATGATTTGTTCGCGAAGCATCAAGCCAGCGCGGCAAGTGTTGAGCGAGTGCTGCACATTACCACCGTCGCACGCCAAGTGGAAACGCGTGCTCGACGGAGCATCGTAAAAACCCAAATCTTCGAGGTCTTCAATCAAATAGTCGGTGCCTTCACGACCCACGCTACGGAGTAAATCGTTAAACTCCTGTTTGTTTTTTTCAATATCTACTGTCATTATCGTTGTATTTTCTTGTTTTTAAAATAATGTAGCCACGCATAGTGGTGGCGGCGACTGAGGTAGTCGGCATCATGCTCATGGGCGTAAGCCTCACGCTCAAACGAGATGCTGCGATAGGCATCGCCACGCATCGGCAGGCGCACAAGCCACTCCGCCACATACAGCACATAAAACGGCAGCACACCCAGTTCAAGCATCTGCCTGGTGTGAATTTGCTCATGCCTGATGTCCACCTCCGTAACCCGAAAGCCACGGCGCACAAACATCACGCCCAGGAGATTTACAGCCTTAAATCCTGGAAACGGAACAAAGCGATTGCTAACAATCTTCATCACGCCACCTCCAATCTAAAAAAAAAGCCTACGCAACGCGCGCGCATCAAAAAAACCCACGCCTCGCGCATTCAACCTACAAAGTTAACAATTTCCCCCAAATTACCACCCAACACCACCAAGCTTTTGCATCTAACTTTTTCAAGTAACAACAATTCAATCCTTTGTAAACGGGCTTATTTCTACAGATAGAAAAATTAATCGGTTCAACAAATGGTGAACTTTGTTGAACCGATTAGATATTGACTTAAAATATGTGCTGGAAAAACTACTTCACAAGCACTTTAAATGATTTATTGCCAACTTTTACGATACAGATAGAATCTGCGAAATTTGAGGCATCGACTGTGAGGCTGTCGGTGGCTGTGGTCTGATACAGTTTCGCTCCCAAAATATTGTAGATTGCTATATCGGTGGCATCGGAAATTCCATTAATTTTAATCACACCATCAGCGACTTTAACTGCCACATCCTCGTTTTTAGCATCTTGGATTCCTGAATTAACATAAGGCTTCAAAGTCATTACTGCACCCACATTCCAACCAAGTTTCTTATCTTCGTCATTCTTTGTGATGTTGAACACATTATTCCAGCCTTCTTCAATTCCACTCAGCGCACCTTTTTTAACATATACAGAGAACGTGGTGTTTTCTGAAGCATGATAGAAACTGCTGAATGAAAGATAATTCGTCAAGTCGTTTTCAAGCGATGAATCTATATCAAAAACCACATGGAAAGTACCTGCAACTGAAATTGGTGATTGGAGTTTCACATTCAACGTAGAATTACTAACAGAGGCATTGCCAAATAGTCCGATTTCTGTGGTGCTTACTTTTCCAAATTCTTTTGTTTCATCAGGAAGTCCATCCTTATCGCCCACAATCTTCACATTTACAGCATAGTCTTTTTGTGTCATCAAATAGCCAGTAGCATAGGTGTTGATGTTGAACTTAAAACCCGACACCACAGCTTCAGCTTTTTCTGGGAGAACAAATTTTTCAGCAAATTTATTATAGTATTTATTGAATCCCACTTTGTAATTAGTATTCATACTTGTGGTAGAAAACTTCAATGCCTCGGCATTTACTTCATCCTTTGATCCAACTGTGGTAACGTCGCCAGAATATTCGGCATCGATAAGTTTAACGGCGAGTTCTTCGCTTGCAGAACTTTCGCTACTTTCATTTGACGCTTTCAATGTGATTGTATATAAGCCCGATGCAGGGAAATTAACCGTTGGATTTTTTTCATCAGAAGTGCCAGGGTTTGCGCCAGTGGTCCACATGTAGCTCGTGGCATTCTGTGAATTGTTTGTGAAAGTCAGGGCATTATCAGGATATAGAATCATTTCCTTCTTGTCGGTGAAAATTCCATCGCTTGGAATGGTAAAAGCTGCTACAGCCTCATTGGATTCGGCAGTTGTAACCGAAATGTCATCAATTGCCACAATATATCCTCTTTGTGGAGTATAGTTATTGAATCCAATATAGTAGTTTCCATCTGCGGTAGGAGTGAATTCGCCACTCACGGTTGTCCACTCTTTGTAATTGGCACTTGGCAAATCGAGGATAACTGTGCTCTGAGCTGTTTCTGTGGTATCAAGACCAGCCGTGATTTTTATACTCTCTTTCAGAGAGTTGGAACCGCCTGTTGCAAGAATTTTGCACGACACTGTGTACTGCTTGCCTCCTTTCATAGAAATTGCAGGAGAAATTGCCCAATCGTTACGAGCACCGTAAACAGTATTATTAACGAGGTAACTGCCATCGCCAGCAGGCTTTAATGTGGAATTCACACGAACCTTGAAACGCTTGGTATTGCCATTTGCACCAAAAATAGTCCAACCCTTATAGTCGCAGGTGGAATTAGAATTTAAAACTTTGCTCGCATCATTGAAGTTTTCTGCATAAGGAACTTGGCATACTGTGTCTGTTCCGGCTGGCGCTTTAAAAGAATTAGTTGTTGCAAATCCTTTTGTGGAAAATCCGCACAAACAAGTGACAGCCATTCCGAAGATGAATAATTTGTTTGACATAACTGTTTTTATAAATTGTTGTTAGAGTAGCCTTGATATTGACACTTTGACAGCGCACTTGAATTTTGGCCACAAAAATACAATAAAATCCCCGAAAAAGAATCAATCTATCAAAAAAAATAATCGCATTTTTTCACCATACAGAAATAACGATAAAACAAGCGAAGTCGCCAAAAAAATTTAGCAACTCCGCCTGGTTTTTTGTTAAAACCGGGGGAAATGGTGGGGATTTTTCAAGAAAAAGATTAATTTTGCGTGTTGCGCATTATTAGCAAAATGCAACTTCCAAAGCAATACAAGCAGATGATGCGTGGATTTTTCCCGATGCTTAAACGCTGGAAACAATAAAATCGCAATAAAAATGACACTCATATCAGATAGAATACTTTTAAGGCTTTGGACCGACAGCGATGCCGAAGCACTTTTCAAATACGCATCCGACCCCGATGTGGGACCACGAGGCGGATGGCCTCCACACAAATCGGTGGAAGAGAGTCTCGACATCATTCGCACCGTGTTTCACAACGACACCACTTGGGCTATCGTGCTGCGTGAAACTGGCGAGGCGATTGGCGCAATGGGTTATGGCTCGTCGTGCGATTGCAATCTGCCTGCACTGCCCAACGAACCCACGGTGGGTTATTGGGTGGCAAAACCGTTTTGGAACAAGGGATTTTGCACTGAGGCTCTACAGTTGATGCTCAACCACATACAATCCACCACCGGCATCAATTCGATGATTAGCGGACACTTTACCGACAATCCCGCTTCGGGGCGTGTGATGGAGAAATGTGGATTTGTGGCAACTGGAGAGGAGTGTTTCGACGAAAGTCTATACACTGGAGCAAACCGCCCCATTCGGGTGCTCAGGCTAAACTTTCAAAAATAATGGAGATGGTGAATATTGACGACATACGGATGCGGCTCGCACAGCCACGCGTTGGCATCGAAATGGCTCTTGAAACCTATGCTTGGCTGAAGCGGAGTGGCGATTTTGTGGCATTTGTGGCTCTGCTGCACGATGACGATGCGCATGTGGCTCGCAATGCTGCTTGGGTGCTGACAAAAGCCACCGACCGCGAACTTAGCCAGTTGCTTCCTGCACTCGACGAATTGATTGACATCGCGCTATCCACCTCCAACGATTCGCTACGAAGGCTCACCCTCAACCTCATCGTGCGCCTGCCACTGACGAAGGAGTGTCTGCGCACCGATTTCTTGGATTTTTGCCTCGACCAAATGGTGCGCCTCAGCACACCTCCCGGCATTCAGGTGCTATGCATGAAAATTGCCCATCGGCTCTGTTCGTTCTATCCAGAACTTAACAATGAGTTGATGCGCACCATCGCCGCCCTCGACCTCTCATTTTACCAACCAGCCCTCAAATGCACGGCAAAAAACATCATGCAAGCCCCACGCCGTGTTAAATCAGATTAACGCCCCAAAAATTAGGTGCCAATAGGTTTGAAAACGGTTTAAATAGGTACATTCCTTCCTTCCATTGCGTTAAGTATTTCATTCTTTGACAATTATTAAGGTATTGAGAAAGCAGATTTTTTGTAACTTTGCAGCGTTATGAACACAAATTACAGCATCGAAAAAGAGAAAAAGAAAATTAGAGAAATCAAGAAACGCAATGCGTTGAGCCTCTTGATTTTCCTGCTGCTTGTGCTTGCGTGCGCCATTATCAGCCACTTCTTGCCCGAAAAGGCGGAGCATCAGGTGCCCATTCCACAGCAAGACACAGTCATCATCGTCAAATAAAGATAATAAAGACAACGCCAATTCAAATGAATATCAGAATACTATTCACCGCCATTCTTTTAACAATCGCAAGCACTGCCCACGCCGACAAGTGGACAGAAATTCTCAACACCTACGCCACCGACACCACCACACATCAAATTGTGCTGGTGAAATGCACGGAGGGCTGCAATGCCGAGGCAGAATTTTACATCAAAGACGCACAACAGCATTGGCAACTGGAGCGTGCCGACACGGCACACATTGGCAGATACGGATTGGGGAAAAAACGCCAGGGCGACAAGAAAACACCAGAGGGCAACTTTGGAATCCGTGAGGCGTTTGGCATCAAAGCGAATCCAGGCACTTCCATTCCATACGTGGACGTGACACCCGACATTTGGGCATGTGGCGACCGCCGCTACTACAACACCATCATCAACGCCAAAGAAAAGCACCACCGATGCCGTGGCGAACACATGATTAAATATGTGCCAAGTTACAACTACGGCGTAGCCACCACCTACAACGACAGCAACACGCCAGGACTGGGTGCCGCCATTTTCTTCCACTGCACCAGCGAAAGCCCATGGACAGCAGGGTGCGTGGCAGTGCCAGAAGACTTCATGGTACAAATCCTCCAAGAAAGCGACCCCGGCCTAAAAATCTGCATCCACCAAAAATAACCCCCACCCTATCAAAAAAACACCCTGACAGTAAAGGCAAGGTGTTTTTTTTGATTTTATTTTGAATTTTTCTTTCTTTGTTACTATATATGGTGGTGTGATTCGTTTATTAACCATTTTAACCGCTGATAAGTATGACAAAAGAAGAAAAGTTACAGTTCAAATTTAAGTATGATAAAATGCTCGACGATGTGTTCTTCACCAAAGAGTTCAAGCAATACATGATAGAGAATTGCAAATTCTGTCCTTCTGGTCTAACGATTGACACCAACATTGATGACGATAAGCCACAATTCTGCGTGTGCACAAAAGAATATGGTTATGACTACTCTGGCGAACGTGTGCCAGGTGATTTTTACAATTTGAAATACAAAATCAATGAAAATCTCATCGAACACACCATACGCTACCTCTATATGACGAACAAAAACCTCTTCAACGAAATTCTCAAATACATCCTTTGATACGCCACCAATCTTGACGTAAAAGCCTTCCCTAATGAACAATCCATTGATTTCATCTCTCAGATAAATGACTTTGAAGAATGTTAAATCCGATAATTCTTGTTAAATAAATCATAGTTTCAACTCGCATTTTGATACTTTTGCGCGCAAAAATATCAAAATGATAACACTTATGAGTGAAAATACAGAAATTTCAGCAAACTGCAACCATAATAAAGTAAGCTTCCTGGGATTACTCATTACTTTAGGCATCGTGTTTGGTGACATCGGCACATCACCCCTTTATGTGATGAAGGCTATCCTACATACAGGCGAAACCATCGACGAGAGTACCATTTTAGGGGCATTGTCTTGTATCATCTGGACACTCACCCTACAGACCACAATCAAATATGTATGTGTGGCTCTGCGTGCCGACAACAATGGCGAAGGAGGCATCCTCGCCCTCTACGCTCTGCTTCGTCGCCTCAAGAGTAAGTGGGTCTACATCTTGGCTATCATTGGTGCCAGCACACTGTTAGCAGATGGAATTATCACCCCTGCCATTACGGTCACTACAGCCATTGAAGGGCTCGAAAGCATCAGCCCAAATCTGCCTGTCATTCCCATCACGCTTGCCATCATCACCATCATCTTCTTCGTTCAAAGGTTTGGCACAGAGTGCATAGGCAAGTCGTTTGGAGTATTCATGTTGCTATGGTTCCTGCTCCTTGGCATGGTGGGAATTATCAGCATCACATATTGTCCTCTGATACTGAAGGCTTTTAATCCTTATTATGCAGTCATTCTGCTGGCAAAATCCCCACAGTGGTTTTTAATTCTGGGTGCAGTATTTCTCTGTACCACTGGTGCTGAAGCTCTTTACTCTGACTTGGGCCATTGTGGAAGGAAGAACATCACCATCAGCTGGGCTTTTGTGAAAACCATGCTCATTCTCAACTATTTGGGACAAGGTGCATGGGTGCTGACCCATGCCCAGACAGCATCCTCCGTCAATCCGTTTTTTTCCATCATGCCACAGAGCATGCTGTTCTTCGCCATCATCATGGCCACGGGAGCGGCTATCGTTGCGAGTCAAGCACTTATCAGCGGCACCTTCTCCATATTAAGCGAAGCCATGAACCTGCACTTCTGGCCTCGTATGCGAATCAAGCATCCCACCTATGTAAAGGGACAGATCTACATCCCTACAATCAACCTTGCCATGTACATCGGTGTGGTTCTCATCATCCTGCTGTTTCGCGACTCCTCGCATATGGAGGCTGCCTACGGACTTGCCATCACCATCACTATGCTGATGACCACATTGCTGCTTGGCGTCTACCTGCACACAAAGGGTGTATCGCGATTCATCATGATACTGTTTATTGGCGCATATTGCACCATCGAGGGGGTATTTCTTGCAGCCAATCTGTCAAAGTTTCTCGCAGGAGGATGGTGTACGATGCTTATTGGCAGTATATTGTTCCTGACGATGTATGTGTGGGTTCGTGCCATAAAGATACGCCGCCATTACATCAGTGCCAAACCGCTGGACGACTATTATCAGATTATCTCCGACATCAAAGCCGATGGGAGCATCCCTAAATACGCTTCCAACCTTGTCTATATCAACCATGCCAACAAGGAAGGCGCCGTAGATGACAAGTTGCTCTATTCAATCATCAACAAGCAACCTAAACGTGCTGACCATTACTGGCTTATCAATATGGAGTTTGTCGACACACCTGACACGCTGGAGTACGACTGCGAGACGTTGATTCCCAATACCCTGTACAACGTGACTATGCACATAGGTTTCCGCATAGAACCCAGGGTAAGCCTATACCTGAGACAAGTGGTGGAGGACCTTGTGGCCAGTAAGAAGGTGGATTTGACCAGTGCCTATCCATCGCTCCGCAAAAACGGTATTCCTGGCGATTTCCGTTTCATCATCATTCACCGCGTGTATTACCCGGAGAACTCCGTCAATCGCCAACAGAACTTGTTAATGAACCTCTACTCGCTCATCAGCAAGATAGGCATTGACGATCCGAAAGCATTGGGGCTCGACACCTCTATGGTGGTGGTGGAACATGTGCCGCTGATTATCAATCATCGCATCAACAACATCAGGCGCATAACCAAAATTGCAGAAGAACAACCCAACCGACAACTTTAGACTTGTAGTTTAAAACAAATACCGACGTTCAAGTGAGTTTGGGGTCGGCATAAAAACAAAAAAACGGCTGCGATAGAATCACAGCCGTTTGATGCGGTGAGGACAAATATTTACAAACCGGTCTGAATAACAATTCTTAACCAAAGTTACTGCGCTGGTTGTAATGTTACAGACAACCCCATTGCGGCCGCAATTTTGTAGAGCGTTGAAACTGTTGGTATGGTCAACCCACGTTCAAGGCGTGATATATAACCTTTGTCTGCTCCAATTCTTGCGGCAAGTTCAGCCTGCGTTAAACCTGCATTTTTTCTCGCGTCAAGTAGAATTTGTGCATTATATTCCTCCCAGGCATGAGCGATTGCTTGTTCGCGACTTTCGCTGCCCAATTCTCCAAACTCACGAGCCAGTTCGGCACTAACATCATAAATTTGATTATCCTTTCTGTTCATAGTATTCTCCTTTCAATTTTAATGCTTTGTTTATTTCTTTCTTTGGCGTTTTCTGCGATTTCTTGCGAAAGCAGTTAAAAAGCACTACTATTTGCTCTCCGTCAAAAATGAAAAATAATCGAAATTCATTATTGCCATAGGTGACTCTAAACTCATAAAGTCCATCACGAATATATTTAATGTAATGGTGAGGCATTTTTTCCTCTGTTTCAAATAACAATAAAGCACGCATAATCTTTTTACGCTCATTGTCTGAAAGCGAAGACATAAACTCTTGATAGTAGCCTTTATATGCGATTATTTTTCTCATAGTGCAAAGATAACAAAAGTTATATACAAATACAACTTTTTATTTATTTTTTTATACCGACGCTCAGGTGAGTGTGGGGTCGGCATAAAAACAAAAAACGGCTGCGATATAAATCACAACCGTTTGATGCGGAGAGGACAAGATTCGAACTTGCGGTAGGATTACTCCTACGGCAGTTTAGCAAACTGCTGGTTTCAGCCACTCACCCACCTCTCCAGTGCTTTGTGCTGATTTGCATTTAGCGAGTGCAAAGTTACGCTTTTTTTTCAAAGTCGCAAAACTTTTCGCAATTTTTCTTCACTTTTGTGCGTTTTTCTTGAAAAAACCGCTGTTTTGGCGGCTTGTTTGCCCGATTTGGGTGTACTGGCTGGTGTTTTTACATTCATTGACACCAGTTCTCGGAAAAAAAGTGTAAATTTGCTTTCACAAACACAATTCAAACAAAAATGGCAAAAACGACTAAATCGAGGAAAAAGAAAAAATCATCTTTTGTGGATAAGCATAAGAGGGTGCTGCTGGTTGTGGCGGTGGTGCTGGTGGCTATGGCTGCCGTTTCGCTGCCGTTCGTGCTTACGAAAGCAAGCGCCGACACCATCATCTATATTCCGAAGGGCACCACAATGGAGGCTCTTACCGACTCGCTGAAGAAGAACACCGACGATACGTTCGCCAGCCGTGTGTCCACGTTGCTCAAGGTGAGTGGCATGAAGGTGGAATACAGGCACGGTGCGTTTAAGATTGCGAAGGGCGAAACGGCATTGATGGCCGCCTACACGCTCCGCAGGGGCGAGCCGTCGGAATTGAAGTTCACCTTCAACAATGTGCGCACGCTCGATGAGTTTGCCACTCGTGCCGGCAATAAGTTCGAGCCCAGCAAGAAGGATTTCTTGAAAGCGCTTGCCGATCCGGAGGTGTGCGCCAAACTTGACCACACGCCCGACAACATCGGCTGCATTCTGCTTGCCGACAGTTATAAATTCTATTGGGACATCACGCCAGAAAAATTGCTGAAAAACATGTATAACTACTATGTGCAATTCTGGAACGATGAGCGAACTCAAAAGGCGAAGAAATTAGGCCTCACACCCGACGAGGTGGTGATTGTTGCATCTATCGCCGAGGATGAAACCGCAAAGAGCGATGAGCGTGGCAAGGTGGGGCGCCTGTATATCAACCGTCTGCAAAAGAAGATGCGTCTGCAAGCCGACCCTACCGTGAAGTTTGCCCTTGGCGATTTCAGCATTCGCCGCATCACGCACGACATGTGCGCCTACGATTCGCCCTACAACACCTATCGTGTGGCTGGTCTGCCACCAGGTCCAATCCGCTTGCCCGAAAAGGCGACCATCGACCAAATTCTCGACAGCAAGCCTCACGACTACATTTTCATGTGCGCAAAGAGCGACTTTTCGGGGTATCACGATTTTGCCACCGACCTTGGCTCGCACAACGCCAACGCACAACGCTATCAAGCCGAACTCAACAAACGTAATATCAAATAATCATAAAACTTCACTACTATGACTAACGAAGGTGATTTGAAAGTATTGGCTCAATTCGAGAGCGAAGTTGAGGCCAGCATCGTGAAAGGTATGCTCAGTGCCAATGGCATCGAGGCTGGAGTTTTGGGCGACAACACAGCCAGCACCCTGCTCCGTGGCAGCGATAAGGGGATGTGGCGCGTGGTGGTAAAGCCCGAAGATTTCGACGACGCAGAGCAACTGCTCAACACCCCAATCGAAGAAGATGACGACGAGGAATAACCACGAGCTTCACATTCGCCGTGCCACCGAGCACGACATTCCCGTGATTTGGAAAATTCTGAAAGGGGAGATTGAGGTGATGCGGCGTGCCGGGCGCGACCAGTGGCAGTATGGCTACCCCAACCCCGACACCGTGGCTTCCGACATCGAAATAGGGCAAGGTTGGGTGCTGCTTGATGGCACTCAAGTGGTGGGCTATTGTGCCTTTATCACCGCTGGCGACCCTTGCTACGACCATATTTGGGACGGAGAATGGCTCACCGACAGCAATTCCACCAACAGCCACTACACGGTGGTGCACCGCCTGGGCATCGACCACAGCCGCACCGGGCAGGGACTTGCCACGGCGTTTCTGCTCATGCTCATCGACGAGAGCAAGCGCATGGGGCGTGAGAGTATGCGCATCGACACCAATTTCGACAACTTGGAAATGCTCCACATTCTGCCCAAAATCGGTTTCACTCGCTGTGGCATGATCATGGTGAAGGATGGCGAGCGAAACGCTTTCGAAAAAGTATTCTAACCACATAAAAATAATCAATAATTCTGTGAGTATGAAGAAAATCATATTAGCAACCATTGCAACGATGGCACTATCACAAACAGGCGCGGCAAAGCGCGCATTCACCATTCAAGACGTGTATCGCACCAAGAGTGTGAGCGCATTGGCTTTGAGTCCCGACGGCAAGACTTTGGCGTTCAATGTCACCGCTCAGGATTTGAAAAATCACAAGACCAACACGAGCATCAATCTGATGAGACTCGACACCAAGGGCAAAACTCCAGAGTTTGCCCCAATGATTGACGGCAAGAGCCACGACGCACAATGGTCGGCTGATGGCAAGTGGATTTACTACGGAGCCACTGGCACTACCATCGCCGAAGATGGCAAGGAGGTGAAATTGCCACAGGTGTTTCGCCGCAATGTAGCCACTGGCGACACGGAGCAAATCACCAACTACGAGTTGGGCGTGTCGGGCGCAGTGCTTAGCCCCGACGGCAACCTCTTGGCTTTCGCCACCGAAGTTTATCCCGACCTCGGTGCCGACGGCAAGGCTAACGCCGCTCGCTGGAAAAAGAAAACCGAGGGCCCGGTGCAAGGGCACATTGCCGACAAACTCTTTTACCGCCATTGGACCGACTATGCCGATGGCCGCTACAGCCATATCATCGTTTACAACATCGCTGAAAAGACCTATACCGACGTGACTCCTGGCGAATTTTCGGCTCCCACTTGGGGCAACGCTCCAGGCTTCGCCTTCTCGCCCGACAGCAAGGAACTGTGCTTTATCAGCAACCACACCGACCACCCAGAGGCGAACACCAACGCCGACTTGTTCGTTGTGCCTGTGACTGGAGGTGAGGCTAAATGTATCACTGCCGACAACAAGGCTTGGGACGGCACTCCAAAATACTCGCCCGACGGCCGCTACATCGCCTACCGCTTTCAAGTGGTGCCTGGCCACGAAAGCGACCGTTTCCGCTTGGCGCTCTACGACCGCGCTACTGGCGAGAAGCGAGTGCTGACCGAGGATATTGACAACTGGGTGAACGACGATTACCTTTGGACTCCCGACAGCAAGAGCATTTATTTCGGTGTGCAGGAATTGGGTGCGGTGCCTATCTATAAGGTGGACGTGAAAAGCGGCAAGCACGCCAAGGTGCTGCCCGACCGTGCCGTTGCCACTTTCTGCCTCGGCAACGACGGCTATCTCTACTACACTTACTCCACCACAGGCAAGCCTTCGGCACTCTATCGTATGAAGAACGGCAGCAAGACCGAACAACAACTCACCTTCCTCAACCAAGAGTTGGAAGACGAAGTGGATATTCGCCCAAGCGAGGTGATGTGGGTGGAAGGTGCAGAAGGTGCCAAGATTCAGGTGTTTGTGGTCAAGCCCCACGATTTCGACCCCAACAAGAAATATCCTTTAGTGATTAATGTGCACGGCGGTCCACAGATGCAGTGGATGAACTCGTTCCGTGCCGATTGGCAAGTGTATCCAGGCGCAGGCTATGTGATTGCTTACCCCAACCCTCACGGCTCTACTGGTTACGGTCAGGACTTCACCACCAGCATTTCGGGCGACTGGGGCGGCAAGCCTTACGAAGATGTGATTAAGGTGACCGAGGCACTTGCAAAACTCCCTTACGTGGATGCCGACCGCATGGGCGCAATGGGTTGGAGTTACGGTGGCTATTTCATGAACTGGCTGCAAGGCCACGACCACCCATTCAAGTGCTTGGCTTCGATGATGGGCCTTTACGACTTGCGTTCAATGTGGGGCACTACCGAAGAACTCTGGTTCCCCAACTTCGACCTCAAAGGCCAACCTTGGAACTCTGAACTTTACAAAAAGTGGTCGCCATCGGAATATGTGGAGAATTTCAAGACTCCAACGCTCATTCTCACTGGCGAACGCGACTACCGTGTGAGTTACACCCAAAGCATTCAGTATTTTAGCGTGCTGCAAACCCTCGGTATTCCATCACGCCTGATTGTGTTCAGCAACGACGGCCACTGGCCCGACACCATGAACTCGATGCCAGTGTACTACAACGCCCACCTCGAATGGTTCCACAAATACCTCGGCGGCGACCCAGCCCCATGGGACACCCACAAGATGATGAACAACGAAGTGGAATACTAACCCACAGGAATTTTTCCGCATAAAAAAATCACATTTAGATTTGATAGTCTAAATGTGATTTTTTATTTTGTGAAAATAGTGTGTGAGTTAGTCGTTGAGTACGAGTTCTACAGGGCAGTGGTCACTGCCGAAAATCTCGTTGTGAATGGTGGCAGAAGCCATTTTGTCGGCAAGGCGGTTGCTCACAAGGAAATAGTCGATACGCCACCCCGCATTCTTCTCGCGCGCACGGAAGCGGTAGCTCCACCACGAATAGGCATCGGTGAGGTCGGGGTAGAAGAAGCGGAAACTGTCGGTAAATCCAGCACCCAAAAGGGTGGTCATTTTCTCACGTTCCTCGTCGGTGAAACCGGCGTTTTTGCGGTTGGTCTTCGGATTTTTCAAGTCAATCTCCTTGTGTGCCACATTCAAGTCACCGCACACAATCACAGGCTTCTTGGCATCGAGCCGCTGCAAGTAGGCGCGAAAATCGTCCTCCCACGTCATACGGTAGTCGAGGCGGCGCAGACCGTCCTGACTGTTGGGCGTGTAGCAAGTCACGAGGTAGAAATCAGGCATTTCGAGCGTAATCACACGTCCCTCGTGGTCGTGCTCATCAATGCCCAAGCCGTAGGTCACGCTCAACGGAGTGTGCTTGGTGAAAATCGCCGTACCGCTGTAGCCTTTCTTGTCGGCGTAGTTCCAGTACGACTCATATCCGTCGAAAGCCAAATCGAGTTGACCGGCTTGCATCTTCGTTTCTTGCAAACAGAAGAAATCGGCATCGAGCGAAGCAAAGATTTCGGCGAAACCTTTGCCCACCACCGCGCGTAGTCCGTTCACATTCCAAGAAATGAATTTCATATTATTTTTTTTCTTCTTTATCAATTTGTTGAAGTTTCATTTCCTTCACCACGCGCTCAAATTCTTCACGAGCCAGTTTGCGAGCAGCAAACGAAAACTTAAGGGCAAGCACCAAAGCACCTACCGAAATCAGAGCACCAAACACCAGCACCCAACCGGGCACAAGCAGACTCTGCCCTGCGTAAAGCACAGCACCAGCCACGGCTATCGCCACAAAATCAAAAATCAGCGCGCGTTTGCGCAAAGTCTTGTAATCCATAATATTAAATGTTTTTTATTACCAAAATTTGTTCAGCTCCTCGCTGTACTCAAATCCTGCGTCCTTCAACTTTTTTTCGAGCCAATCACGGTCCACATCAGTTGCTTTGCAAAATTCGTCGAGTGAACTATACACATCACGAAGCTGCGTATTCACATAGCTAAAGAGCATAAACGGGTCTTGGGGTAGTTTATCCATTTCTTAAAGTCATTAACCCAAATCGGGCATTAGGGTTTGTGGTATTTCGGATTTTTAGAAGAATGATTTTTGTTTGTCTTTTAATGAGTGATAGCGAGCTATTACGAATTAAAAACAAGCAAAAGGCATCTTATAAAAGCCGAAAGACCGCAAGAAGTAATCTAAAAAATCCTCATACGGCCTAATGACCGATTTGGGTTTAATTTACAAATATAGCCAATTCCCCCCACACCACCAAATCCCCACCCCAAATTCCCCCAAAAATCACCCTACCTCCAATTAAAACCAGAGGCAAAAGCACGAAAATGGAGTAAAAAAAGGGAGCGGTGTTATTTGAATATTTTACTTGTTTTTGTATATGTTCGGTTTTTGTTGCTGCCATGGGCCTCCATGTAGCCAAACTCGGTGAGCTGGCGAAGATAACGCTTTGCCGTGGTGGGCGTGAACCCAAAGTGGCTTATGATAGATTCTGTCGTTGTTTCGTTAATATCGGCCACAAACGCTAAAATATCGGCCAATTTCGCAGCTAATGACGGTTTTAACGACCATTTATCGACCATTTTCTTCTGTAATTCCTGTTTATCGACCATTTCCGAGACGAAACTCTCAATATATTGGTCGATATCCGATTTGAGATGCTGGATGTGCAAACGTATCATACAGTTAAGAAATATATCAATGCTCTCACACTCTCGTGTGTCGATGAGTGCCTGAATATACTCAGCTTTATCAGTCTTGAGCACCTTGGTTGGCAATACGTCGAATTCCATTTGTAGGAGGTTCATCAGCAATCGGCTGGTGCGTCCGTTGCCATCTGCCCAAGGATGAATGGTTACCAACTCATAGTGCGCCCAGAAACTAAGGTCGTAAACATCGGCTACGTCATTTTGGTCAATTGCCTGGCGTCGTCTGTTCAGTTCCTCACAGAATGCTTCAAGCTTTGTCGGCACTTTTAAGTACGACATGTATGAACGTCCACCAAATCCCGCTGTGACATTGAGTTTGCGTAATTCGCCCTTAGCAGCAGAGAAATTTCCACCAAGGGAGTGATACTCGCCACCAGTGCGAGCCATGACTTTTGACGCGAGGGATATGAGCCACTCAACAGTGATTGGCTTGTGGCTACGTATCCATTGCATACCATACTCGTAAGCCATTTTTAGGTCAAGGTTCATCATTTGCTCCGTAACGGTACGCTTGCTACTGGTGATGCCCTCGTCAAACAGCAACTGAGCCTCAACCTCTGTGACGGTGCTTCCTTCAATGGCGGTAGAGTGGGTGATAATGGAGTACAGGTAGAATTTGCCGTAATCTATCTGGTCAGAGATGCCCAACTCTTTGTGCCGCTGGAGCAACTGAAGTAATGTATCTTTATTTTCTGGTGTCATACGTTGCTTATTTTGAAGTGTCGCCTATAGTGGTGGATGTATTGCCGCTACTCTTTTTTTCAAAAATGTAAATGTTGATGAAAAAGATTATCGCTTCAATCTAACAAATTTAATAATAAAATCTGTAAGTAGTGGCGCAAAGCCTCTAAATTGTTAAAAACTTATAGTTTTTGTTGCATTTTCGCCACGGAAAAGGATGTTTTTGGTGGTGAATATGGGTAGATTATATTCTTTATTCATCTTCACGTGATTCGGGTAATTGATTTTAATTTCGTATTTTTGCAGAGTTAATGCGGCGATGTGGTGGCTCTGCTGGTGTGTCGGTGCGATTGTATGTGAATTATCAAAAATATATATTGTGATGAAGAATGTGGTTTGGTTCAGTTTTTTGGCGATGGTGGCTGCGCTTTGGTCGTGTGGCGGTAAGGTGACAGATGATGTGAGGGCCGACCGTCCGGATACGATTGTGATGAAGTTGGGTCCCGATTCCACGTTGGCGGTGATTGGCAAGGCATCTACTGCGGAGCGGCTTCAACTGGTGCTGAAATTCCAAAACGAATTTCCCGACACGGTGAACGTAGCGCTCCCCGATGCGTTGAAACCGAAAAAGGCTGCCGATGGAGAAAAAGCCGAAGGACTGCTCACCGTGGGCAAGGTGGTGATTGCAAAAATCTCGCGTGAGGAATCTGGCGAATACGTGCTTCACGGCATCACCGATGTGACCGAGCCATACCTGAAGGCTTGTGAACGATACATTGCCACGTGGACCACCCCCGACAGCATAGCGGTGGAACTGACCATCGCACAAGGCGGCAAAGCATCGGTTCAAAATGCAAAAAAGATGAATTATTCGGAATGGCAACCCATTGGCGCCAATTTCAACTCAATATTACTGAAAGGCACCGACGGAGTGCGCGACACAGCCACCGTGACCGACGGCAAACTCACACTCCGCACCCATCAAACAAAATCCCCCCAAACCATCATCTTCGTGAAGTCCAAGAAAAAACAGAATGGTTAATTTTGTGGAGTAATGGAGGACTTGAAGTTACATAGGTTTGAGGCGGAGATTAGGGGGATTGAGGTGCCGGAGCGGCTCAACAATCCTTTCGAATATGCGCCACACCCGCTTGCCGTGCTTGCCGCCAAGCAGATGAAAAAGTATGTGGCTGGGCACTCGGAATGGGCTGGGGAACTGGCTCGTGGCAAGATGCTTGGCGTGCTGGTGGTGAGCAATGTGAGTGGCGAACTGGGCTTTCTGGCTGCGTATTCGGGAATTTTGGCTGGGAGCAACAACCACGATTATTTCGTGCCTCCCATCTACGATTTGCTTACGCCCAACGGAGAATTTAAGCAGGGCGAAGCACAAATCTCCGCCATCAACGCACAAATTGCACAACTCGAATCGTCGGATTCGCTACGCATGGCGAAGCGCGCGCTGCAAGAGGCGGAGGAAGCAAAAACCACCGTTATCAATGCCTACAAACTGACGATGAGCGAGGCGAAGGCTAACAGGGAGGCGCGCCGCAAAGGTGGGGTGCTCTCTGCCGAGGAAGAAAAGGCACTCATCGCTGAAAGCCAATTTCAGAAAGCGGAATTGAAGCGTATTCGCCAGCGCCACGATGCCATCGTTGATGAAAAGAAAACAGCGATTGCGCGCTTACAAAGCGAAATATCTGCGCTGAAAGCCCGTCGAAAAACTATGAGCGAGGCACTTCAGGAGCGCATTTTCCGATTGTTTGTGGTGAACAGTGGCGAAGGCGAGCGACGCGACCTGATTGACGTGTTTGCCACATTCTACCAAGCCAACCCCACTCTGCAAGCCTCTGCCATTCCGCCATCGGGCTCTGGCGAGTGTTGTGCGCCCAAATTGCTGCAATACGCATTCAATCATCAGTTTAAGCCGCTTTGCATCGCTGAATTTTGGTGGGGCAATTCGCCAGCAAAGGAGATTCGCCACCACGGTCACTACTATGGGGCGTGTCTGGGCAAGTGCCGCCCTATCCTTTCGCACATGCTTCAAGGCGTGGACATCGAACCTCAGCAGCACGAAAAGAGGGTGGCTACCACCGACGACATGATACTCTATGCCGACTCGTGGATAGTGGTGGCAAACAAGCCTGCCGGTATGCTCACCGTGCCAGGCCGCCTACACGACAATTCACTTCAAACCATTATTTCACAAGAGATTGGCGCACCATTGAAAGCGGTGCACAGGCTCGACATGAGCACTTCGGGCATCGTGATTTTGGCGAAGAGCGATGCGGTGTATGCCGATTTGCAAGCCGATTTCGCGAGCCGCAACATTGAAAAACGCTATATCGCGCTGCTCGACGGAATGGTGATAGAAAAAGAAGGCGTGATTGATTTACCGCTACGCCCCGACATCAACGACCGTCCGCGCCAAATGGTGGACCACGATCACGGCAAACGCGCCATCACACGCTACGAGGTGCTGAGCCACACGCCCGACCACCGCACACGCATTGCGTTCTACCCACTCACAGGCCGCACGCATCAACTGCGTGTACACGCCAGCCACAAGAGCGGACTGGGCTGCCCCATCGTGGGCGACATGCTATACGGCCACGCCAACACGCGCCTGATGCTCCACGCCGAGGCCATCACGTTCACCCACCCCATTAGCAAGGAAAGCCTCACCTTCAAGGCTTCCTGCCCATTTTAACCCAAACCGGCAATTTATTTGTTTTTTGATTGTTTGATGTCGTCGAGGTGTTCTTCGAGTAATTCGTCCATGTGTTCTTCAAGGTGCTGTTTCACCTTTTCCTCAATCACGGCATCCATTTTCGCCTCGTCGACTTTGGATTTGCGTTTGCCTGACGGAATTTTAGGCACATGGAGAATAAACTCGTTGTAGTACGAAATGAGCAGCGAAGTGAGAGGCAAAGCGATAATCAGTCCGATAAAGCCCAACACATAGCCCCAAAGCGCCAACGCCAAGAACACGATAGCCGGGCGAAGTCCGATTTGCGAACGCATAATCAGAGGAATCAGTACCAAATCCTGAATGGCTTGGCAAATGCAGTAGGCGGCAAAAGTCCAGCCAAACAGCGGCCAGAGTGGCGCGCCAGTAGCCACAGACTGCACCACGCAAAGGAATGCCGCAAACGGAATGGAAACGAGTTGGAGGTATGGCACCATATTCATCACGCCAATTGAAAGACCAAACACAATAGCCATCGGCAGTTTGATAATCGAGAACTCTATGGCGAAAATAATGCCCACACACAGCGACACCAACGCCTGACCACGGAAATAGCGTCGCATGGTGCCTGTCACATCGTTGAAGATGCGAAACACGGTATGGCGATATGGCTTTGGCACACTTGCCTTGAATCCACGAGCAATGATATCGTAGTCGAGCAACACGAAGAACATATACAGCAATGCCACCAGCCACGAAACCACCGCAAGCACAAAATGAATGGTAGTGCCCAACACCGACACCGTGCCGCTCATCACACTCTTAAAGAAGTCGAAAATCTGGTCCTTTGAGAACATCGCCTCCAACTTATCGGCGCTCAGATACTCGTTCACGAACTGAAGCAGCCAGTCGGGCATGGTGGAAGATTTCACCTCGTGGGTGATGTATTTGCCGAGCAGTTTGCCCATATCCACAAACGATTCGATAACCGACGGAATCAAAAACCAGCAAGCCAAAAACAATGCGCCAAAGAAAAGCGTCATGGTGAGCAGCGCAGGGAACATACGGTTTTTCAAATGAAACACTCGCATGAAGAATCGCACCACCGGCTCCAGCATATACGCCAACAGGCAACCCACCACAAAAGGCAACAAAATGCTACTCAAGTAATTAATCAAAAACACGCCCAAGCCTACACTTGCGCAAGTGAGCACCAACCGCACCGTGCGGTCGAGGTCATATTTTTTGCGTCCTATTGCATCTGTCATAGTCTGGAAATTTAAATCGTTAGGAGTTGGTGCAAATATAGTGCATTTTCGGGAATTAATGATTAATTTTGTAAAAACATTCATTGCATGAATAACTTCCCATTACTCAAAGACCGTATTCTTAGCGAGGGCAAGTGCCTCGACGGTGGCATACTGAAAGTGGATGGTTTTATCAACCATCAAATGGACCCCGACCTGATGATGGCTATCGGCAAAGAGTTTGCCGAGCGCTTCAAAGACAGTGATTACAACAAGATTGTGACTATCGAAGCCAGCGGCATAGCACCAGCCATAGCCATGGGCATAGCCACTCACCGCCCAGTGGTGTTTGTCAAGAAGAAGAAACCATCCACGATGCAGAACATGCTTTCGACCGTGGTGCACTCCTTCACTAAAAACATTGATGTCACCATCTGCGCAAGTAAGGAATTTCTCCAGCCCGACGACCGCATTTTGGTAATCGACGACTTCTTGGCAAGAGGCAACACCGCCCAAGGCATCATCGAGTTGGCAAACCAGGCTGGTTGCAAAATTGCAGGCTTCGGCTTCGTGATTGAGAAAACTTTCCAAAACGGCAGAAAACTGCTCATCGACGGTGGCTACCGCGTGGAATCGCTCGCTCAAATCACCGCCCTTGAAGGAAACAAGATTTCATTTTAATCAAGAAATTAAGGAGATTTTTTTAGGAGTTAAGAAGTTAAAGAAGTTAAGACGATAGCCTCTGGCTTTTGAAATGATGGTGCTTCCGTCAGACCTGTCAGACTTGTCGGACTTGTCAGACTTGTCAGGCCCAAACTCGTTGACTCGTTGTCCTGTTGACTCGTTGACTTCCCCAAAAAACAATGAACGAAAAGACGCTTATAGTGATTACAGGGCCTACCGGCATTGGCAAAACTGCGGTTGCCATTGCTGTGGCTCAGCATTTGGGGTGCGAGATTATCAACGCCGACTCCCGGCAGATATTTCGCGACATACCCATTGGCACCGCCGCCCCTACAGCCGAGGAGCAGGCGCTGGTGAAGCATCATTTTGTGGCGTTTAAGAATCTTGACGAATATTACAGCGCGGCGCAGTTTGAAACCGATGTGATGGCGCTGCTCCCTAATTTTTGGGCGAAAGGCGACTATGCGGTGCTGTGCGGTGGCAGTATGATGTATGTGGATGCGGTGTGCAAGGGCATCGACATCGTGCCCGACATCACCGACGAAATCCGCACGCAAGCCAAGCAAGAATTGGCGCAACACGGCTTGGAACCACTTCTGAAGGAACTGGAGCAATCCGACCCCGAATACTTCGCCATCGTGGACAAGAAGAACCCGAAACGAATAGTTCACGCCTTAGAAGTGTGCCGACAGACTGGCAAAACCTACACCTCGTTTCGCACAGGCAACAAGAAAGAGCGGCCGTTTCGCATCGTGAAAATCGGACTCAATATGGAACGCACCGAACTTTTCGACCGCATCAATCGCCGTGTAGATGCTATGATGGAGGCTGGGTTTGAGCAAGAGGCACGGAGCGTGTACCACCTGCGCCACTACAATTCGCTCAACACCGTGGGTTTCAAGGAAATGTTTGCCTACTTCGATGGCACCATGGACTTTATCACCGCTCGTGAGCGAATGAAGAAAAACACGAGGGTATATGCCAAAAAGCAACTCACATGGTATGCAAAAGACCCTGATATACAGTGGTTCCACCCCTGTGAGGCTAAAGAAAGAATTATACAAATAATCAACAATATTCATTAAACCAATTCGGCAATCGGTTGTCTATTCAGCAAACAACGAGATTGCAGAATCAAAAAAAACAACAGCATTATGAAAGCAAAGATGAACATATTGGCAATGCTCGCATTCATGGCGCTTGTGACCACATCTTGCGGCATATTCGACGAACCAAGTTATAACGACGTGGTGATGTATGGCTCGCCTTACTACTACGAAGGCACCACCTACTACTATTACAACAACGTGTATTACCTCCCATACGATTCTTATGGCACAATGAGCGTGCGCCGCGCCAACAACCTGCCTCGTAGCGCATACCGCAACGGCTACAACAGCGGTTACGACAGTGGCTACGACCAAGGCTATCGCGACGCAAACCGCGACAACCGCAAGCATCACTACTCATCGGGCAACGGCCGACGCCCTGGCGATGGCAACAACGCCAACCCAGGCAACTACAACCGCCATAACAACAATAACAAAAACAACGGCAACTACGGCAGTGGAAAGCGCCCTAACGGCAATAATAGCAACGGCAACTACAACCGCAACAATAACAACAACAATAACAACAACAATAATGGCAACTATAGCGGTGGCAACCGTCCAAACCGTGACTTCGGCGGCAACTCTGGCAATGGCGTAACATCACGCAAGCAGACTTCTACCGCCACTAAAGTGGCTCCTAACACTGGTAGAGCAACCTTGAGCACCACGCGCACCCAAACCATGCCAGCACAAAGAGCCACCACCACAAAAAGCAGCAGCAACGGCAACAGTGGCAGCGTGGACGTGTCAGGCGGCCGCCGCTAACCCCCAAAGCCCCAAAAACAAACATCAAATATCCCCCAAAAAAGGCATATCCCCAAGCAGGATATGCCTTTTATCATCACCCACCCAATCTCCAATATATCAACGCAATAGAATATATGCTAAATCACCTTAAAATGGGAAGAGGCTCTTGCATTTATAAAATTTTGAATTTACCTTTGAAAAAAAATAGTACGAGAGTTTTCCTATTAGGTCGCTTAACTGAAACCTCTAAAATAATAGATTATGATTTTAAAATTTGCCTACATTACCGTTACAAGCAGTCTTCTGCTATTTTTAGCAGCATGTAGTTCTGCAGACGACTTTGATTTTACACAAAATCAAAACCTCTTAAAAGTTGATGTCAAATCTGTTCCAAATACAGATTTTAAAGTCAACGAGCAACTCCTTCACAAATTTCTTTCCATAAAAAAAGAAAAAGCAGAAAAAATCACCCCCATAATTAATGATGATGACACTTTAGCTTACATTATAGATTATGAAAAAGGCTGGAAATTAATTTCTGGCGATCAAAGGTTATCACCCATTCTTACACAATCAGATAATGGTACTTTTGACATATCCGATTCAAATTGTCCTGAAACTGCGAGCATTCTCGGACAAATTAATTATATAAAAGAAATTCGAAGATCAGAACAAAAAGAAAAAAGCCCTATTTGGGAATTTCTTTCAGAAAAAAACAAAAGAAACAGCAAAGCAAATAAAATAAAAAAAAGAGGCTATGGTATGGGCATGTGGATTCCAAAAGATACCACATACGACACTCAAACCAACACATACCCACATATAATCACCACTTCTTGGCACCAAGAATATCCTTACAATCAATTTACACCCCTCCGATATAACGAAGATCGTGGCATTTGGATGCATACGCCTGTCGGATGTGTTCCTGTAGCAGTAGGTCAAGTAATATATCACTACAGAAAAGATTGTAATCGGAACATTTCAATTCCTATCGCAGCCACAGAGCCAACAGAGTCCAACACTAACGAGTTCACAATCATTGAAAGTTCTACAGATGGATGGAACTATCTTACAAATAGTTATTACGTGGCTATGTTTCTCAGAAATCTTGGGCAACAAATGCACACAAAATATGCTTTTGGTGGTTCTGGCACATCTGTAAACTATATGTGGGTTATGAGACAACTATACCTTTTAGATTTTGACACAAAGGAAAAATATGACTACAACACGCTTATAAGCTATTTACAAAAAAGGCAACCGATTATTATAAGTGGTTCTTCATCTTCTGGTGGTCATAGATTCATTATTGATGGCTATAAAGAAATTATTAGTACTCTATCCATCAGATACGAGTGGGATGAAAACCATATAATTACAGAAGAAGAATTAAACCGACTTCCACAAAGTTTATTTGAACAGGGCGCCAGTGGAGAAACAGAAAGAATTGAAGAAATCACCTCTGACAAAAACACCTATATCACAATGAACTGGGGGTGGAGGACTGATAATTCAAATTGGTATTTGGCACACGAATATTCCAGTGGATATGCAGGCAGTGACTTTGCTGGAGATTTTAATCACCCACAAAGAGATTATGCTCACCCTCCATATTGGACAATAAGTGGCGACACATACAATCGTGTAGCCTTCATGTTCTATAATTTTAGAGAATACTATCCCACGAACAACGAAGGCAGTGAATTTGTTCCATAAAGCAGTTATGACAAATAAAAACAGCCAAAACTAAAACATCTCCTAAAACTAAGAAGAAGTGTAGATTTTCTCAACAAGTCAAAAGATTTACATTATCAAAAAAATAACCAAACATTACTAATTAAAAAATTACAGCAAAATGAAGAAGTCACTCTATTATTGTCTGCTCATCTGCTTATCAGCAATGATGGCGCTACCGTCGTGCAGCAATGAAAGCGACGGTCCCAATGTGAAAAATGAAGAGCCAGCACAATATATGATTAAGCTGTCGGCTCCACAAATGAAGGTGTTATCACAATCCAACGATTTCGCATTCGATGTGTTGAAAGCGGTGAATAATGAAAACACCAACGCTTTCATTTCACCCTACAGTCTTGGGCAAGCACTTGCCATGATTGCCAATGGCGCAGAGGGTGAAACTCTGGAAGAAATTGCCGCTGTACTGAAAATCGGCGACGGAATTTCCATCGACGACATCAACAGTTATTACGCCACGATGAACAAGGCGCTGACCGACATCAAGTGCTCGTCACAGATAGCCTTTGCCAATTCACTTTGGGTGAACAAAGATTTTGACGGCACTATCCTCGACAGTTACAAGAAAAATATGCAATCGTCATACGATGCGATGGTGGATGTGCTTGATTTTGCCGACGGTAAATCGACCGACAATATCAACAGCTGGTCGAAGAAGCAAACCAATGGCTTAATTCCCACTATTGTTGACAATTTGAGCAATGATATGCCACACACCATACTATTAAACAGCCTATACTTCAAGGGACTGTGGAACTACTTCCCAAAGAAAAACACTTATTCCGACAACTTCCGCAACCAGTTTGACCGCAACGAAAAAGTGAAAATGATGAAGTCCGATAAGTGCGAATTAACAGGTTTCGTCACCGACGAGGAACTGATGGCTGAATTTGACTATGGTGGCAAAGCATTCCAAATGCAAATTATTATGCCCAAAAAAGAGAAGATCAACGATTATATTCAAGACCTGGACGGCGAAAAATATGCAGAGATGCTTTCGTATATGACGAAAAGCAAGTCAATCGTAGCTATGCCGAAATCCAAAAGCAAATACAGCTACAACTTAGAAAATCCCCTGAAAGCGATGGGTATTACTAAAGCCTTCAGCGATTATGCCGAATTTGGAAAAATCTCTACCAAAAAAGAATTCAAAATCACAAAAGCTCTCCAAAACACCACTATAGAGGTGAATGAAGAAGGCTCAGTGGCCTCTGCCACCACAAGAATAGACGGAAGTGTGGACACCAACGTAGGAGAACTGCCCAAAGAGTTCATCATCGACCACCCATTCATCTATTTGATTAGGGAACGCCAAACCGGCGCCATCTTATTCATCGGAAAGGTTCAAAACATGGAAGGTATGCAAAATTAATAGCATATACCCATATATATCACATTCGCCACAAAGCCTTTTGCGTCGCTTTGTGGCGAATGTTTTTCATAAGGGAAAATGCGATAATGTGTCAAATTTACAAGTATAACGTAGGGACATGCCTTTGGCATGTTTCGATACAGAAAAGTTTCAACGTATTTGAAACATGCCGAAGGCGAAAGCACTGAAAAAGTCGAAAAGAGGGATTTTGAGCCGTTGGAAACGGCATATTGTGGTTAACTCCATGCAAGCTCGCTTGCGAGCG